>Ga0315270_10000463_pt1 | contig 22489 bp, 20 predicted proteins | sample C1_bottom_MG_FD_204932 | JGI IMG/M metagenome (GOLD analysis project Ga0315270, IMG submission 204932) | Sediment microbial communities from Yellowstone Lake, YNP, Wyoming, USA - C1_bottom | ecosystem: Environmental > Aquatic > Freshwater > Lake > Sediment | place: USA: Wyoming | collected...
AGATTTTGCCACTATGTCACTTTCGACGGATCGGGTGACGCCTTCGCCTATCCCTGAGCGTTGGGCTGTCCGCTCGCTGGTCATGAGAAGTCTGGGCCTTGCGGCTCTGCTCATGTTGCTGAGCGCTGCCGTGTGGTGGGTTGCCACCGGTGTGTTAGGGCTGGGCGTTGCCGAATCCCAGACCCTCATCTTTGTCTGGCTGGTCTTCGGCAGTACGCAGGCTAATCTCTACTCGATGCGCGCGCGAGGCGATTTTTGGGAGAAGCCACATCCGGGTCGTTGGATCATCCTGGCCACTATTCTAGACTTGGGCATGGTCACGCTCCTTGCAACCCAGGGCTGGTTGATGGCACCGATCCCGCCATCGCTGATCGGCGCCATGTTGCTCCTGGCCATTGCCTTCCTCGCCGTTGCGGATCTGCTAAAAAGCGCCCTTGAAAGGCATGAATCGTGACTGCGCTGAGCCCTTGTCAGTAAGTGCGTAAATGACATCAGGCGGCGCGCAGCTTTCGGGTGGGGATGATGGCGCGGACGCCGTCGGGAAAGACGACCCCATCGTACACTGCGGTACCGAGGTGCGGGGCGTTCAGTTTGCGAAGTGCTGTGCGACGACCAGCAGCGTTTTCCAGATCAGCGCGGTTGTATGCTCCACGACCTTGCAGCGCTTCGCCGCGGACGTGCGCAGGCGGCTGGATAAGAACTCGAATCGGGGTCGGTCGCGTATGCAACTCGATCACCGACCGCGCGAGGACCGACAGACGGGAGGTGGCGAGTCCTCCGCCCCGCGGGCGCGGCTCGCGGGCCCCTGCGTCGCGGTCCATTGGGGGGCCGGTAGGGAGCGCGGGAACGACGGGCGGCCCCGGTAGGGCCATTGGTGGGGCCACCGCGCCCGCCGAATGACCCGTACCTGGCCGGGGCGTCACCTGGCGTCGAGCATGGCACCGTGGCAACCAGGCACGCGTTCAAGGCGGGCGGTGAATTGATCATCCACTACTCAGAGGAAGGCGGACGCGAGGTCGCCCATCTGATTCATCATGGCTGAGGCCAAGAGGCCCGGCTAGCGAGCGGGCTCGCCGGCCGGCCATCCTCGGCGAGCCGCCCCACCAGCCATTCGGCGATGCCCTTTGCACGTCTAGGTCCCTTGGCCTAAAGAACTCTGTGCGATCTGGTCAAGTTTTCTTTTAGGCCGCGAGACGCAGGCTCTCGATGGCGTGATCGATCTCGGCTTCGAGGCGACGCAGCGCGGTGTTCAGCCCAGTGGTACCCGGTGGAGCAAGCGGCGAGACGGCGGAGAGACCGGGGCGAAGCAGGCGACCGTAGACACGATTGAAGAAGATCGCGGCGCGTCGGCCAGCATCGGTGAGCCGATAGCGGTGCGTCTTGGGGATGCGTTCGATGAGCCCGTGAAGGCGGAGGCGTCGAAGGTCGTAGGTCATCCGGCCGGCGGTGAGCTGTTCTGGGCGAAGGCCCAGGAGGCGGGCTAAGGGCCCGCGCAAGTCTTTGTTGGAGAAGCCGCGGAACTGAAGGACGAAGAGGACCAACGAAGCGAAGAGAGCCTGTACGCGGGGATCATCGAAGCGAAGGGCGGCGGCGTGCTGGCCGTCGACATCGATGGGTCGGACAACGCGATGGAATTCGTCCTCGCCGAGAGTGGCGTCGTGGCTGAGTCGTTGGACGTCGAGAAGACGTCGGTTGGCATCGAAGCCGATCTTCCGCAGAGCGGGAAGGTTCTTCAGCCTGCGCCCGATGGAGAAGTCGCGCGTGTCGTTGATGGTCGTCTCGGTTCTGAGCGCTCGCCCCTCCTTGTGGTACTGCTTGACCTTGGACTTCTTGTAGTCGATGTGAAGCGACGGCACCACGCCGTCGGTCAGAACGCGGGTCCGGAAGCGGCCGGGTGTTCGTCTGGTGACCCGGCGGTCGAAGATGAGCTGAACCTGATCCGGTCGGCCCAGGTCGACGTTCTCTCGAATGATCTCCTCGAACAGCACCCGGCCCGACATGGGTCGGTCGAGGACCTGAGTCAGCGAGAACTCCACTTGGAGCATCGAGAGGTCGTAGGTGTAGCCGGCGGACCGGTCCTTGGCGTCGAAGGGGTGCGGGAGGATTGCCAGCCACTTGCGAAAGAACTGGTCGATCTTCTCGGCAGACAGGCCGTCGCAGATCCGTTGCGCCTCCTGGGCGTTCTCACAAGAGAGCAGACCGTTGTCGAGCGCCTCGAACCCCACGCCGCGCTTGGCCAACTGCTGCTTGAGGTACTCGTGCCCGTTGAGGCACAGCTTGCCGTTATAGGGAAAGTACGAGCAGAACTTCAGGAAGAACGGCCCGAAGTCCTCGTCAATGGCGTAGATGTAGAACTGATTGACCATCGCCGTCGACGGCACGAGCCAGGGGTAGGTCGCTCCGGTCTGGGGATTCCGCCGCCGACCTGCCCCCCAAAGATGAGCCACTCGGGGTGTGAAAGCTCCGGTTGAAAATCGTAGCAGTAGTCGCGCTGTGGATTGCGTGGAAATGTGGAAATCACGCGGCCGTCCCCCCGTGAGCCGCGGCGAAGACGGCCGGAGGCGTTTCGCCGAGCGAGCTGTGTGGCCTGACGTCGTTGTAGTCGACGCGCCAGGCTTCGATCGCGCGGCGCGCGTCGTCGAGCGTCGAGAACCAGTGCGCGTTTAGACACTCGAGCCGAAGCTTCCCGTTGAAGCTCTCGACGAAGGCGTTTTGATTCGGCTTGCCCGGCTGGATGAAGCGCAGCTCGACGCCGCGCTTCTCGGCCCAGGACAGGAACGCTCCGCTCGTGAATTCTGTCCCGTTGTCACAGACGATGGCCTTCGGAAGAGGACGAGTCTTCCCGAGCTCTTCGAGGGCCCGGACCAGCCTCGTCCCGCTGATCGAGGTGTCGACGATCGTCATCGGCCACTGGCGCGTGTAGTCGTCCATGATCGTAAAGATGCGAAAGCGCCGACCCGATCCGAGCTGGTCCGCGACGAAGTCGATCGACCAGCGCTCGTTGGGGAGAATGGCGGGGACGAGCGGTCTCGGCCGCTGCCAGAGCCGCTTTCGCGGGCGTTTGCGGGGTAATCCGAGCCCTTCGGAGCGGTAGATTCGCAGAAGCCTCTTGTGGTTGAAGCGCAGGCCGTCCTCTTCTCGTAGGAAATACCCGAGGCGTCGGTAACCGAATCCGGGGCGCCGCATGGCGACGGCTCTCAGCTTCTGACGAAATTCCTCGTCACCAGGCCTTCGAGACAGGTACCGGCACGTCGAGCGGCGAAGCCCGCTCAATGCACACGCACGCCTCTGGCTTCTGCGGAACTCCGTGATCATGACGCCGGCCGCTGTCCGCTTGGAGGCGGGCGTCACCATTTTTTTCCGAGCACACCCTTTAACGCCGCTATGTCGAGGGTGAGGTCGGCGACGATGTGCTTCAGTCGCCGGTTTTCATCCTCGAGCGCTCGAAGCTTCCTGGCGTCGCTGACGTCCATCCCCCCGAACTTCGCCTTCCAGCGGTAAAAGGTCGTCACCGTGATCCCGTGCCGCCGGCACAGCTCCTTCGTCTCGGCACCGGCCTCGGATTCCTTCAGGACCCCGATGATCTTTTCCTCGGGAAACCTCTTCCCCTTCATGTGGGCTCTCCCCTCGTAAGTCTATGGAGAACTCACACCCTCCGTGGATCACTTTTCGGGGAGCAGGTCGACACAACCAGACCCGATTTCTTGGCAGTACTTCACGCCGACTCCTAAGACACCCCTAAAGCCTCCATCGTTCGCATACGCGGACCTGAACCCCTCGCGCCGTCTCGACCCGCTTGGACTCTTTTCGTGTAGCGGCCCGAGTTGCAGCGGAGCCGGAGCTACGGGCACATCCTGCTGCGCCGAAATGCAGAGACGCGCACAGCAGCTGAGAGGCTTTCTCGGCGAACTCGAGGGCAAGAAACCGCCTTCCAACACGGAGTACAGAATCGGCGGCTATACCACGTGCGCCAACAACACACCGAGCATCGACATTGAGGATTTACGGCGAAGCTTCTCGCCGTGCCTATTCCCATGTGCGCTCGCCCACGAACAACGTCACGCAGAGCAGTGCCCTCGCTACGGCGCACTGTACATGGGCGTACATCACACCGAAATGGAACGCGTCGGCTACTACGTCGAACTCGGCTGTCTCCTTCAAAGAGGTGCCCAGTGATACTGCCCTTAACGCTGCTTCTCGCACTCTCGATCGAAGCGGACCAGGCGAGCACGACTGCCACAGCTCCGAGGAAGACACGGCCGACGCCAACTTGCTGGCAGGCGCAGGATGAAGTGCAAAACGACCAGCGCGAATCCGGCTCGGTACCACGCTTACCCGCCGAGCTACGGCAAGAGAAGGTCACACGCGCCGTCGTTGCCTTCAAGCTCTGCATCGACCAGGGAGGCAGGGTCACGCAAATAGTGACGAGCACATCCTCCGGAAACAAAAAGGTCGACGCGTTCTTTCGCGATTCCCTGTCAAAATGGAAGTATCACCCTCGACGGGTCGGCTCGGAGGACCAACCGAGCATCGCCTTCGTCACCGTCACATTCGCCGTCCTGCCCGACGGGCAGTGAATACGACGCAACATCGACGAGACGAGTCAACCTCGCCACCGCGATCTCCCGAGAGCCCCGCGAGTTGCTTGCGCGCCGAAGACGAGCATGCGCACTGCCACGCCTTTAGGTGCTCGCGCGGCCGCGCCGCGCGCACGAACGATTCTTCGCGGCCTTTCTCGAGCGCACGGACCTTGCGGTTGCTTCGGCGAGAGCCCCCGCGCGCGGCGAGTTGGTGCGCGCTACGGCGCGCACCCTAGAACAGAGCGCTCGCGTTCTGTTAAGCCCGAAGGGCCGAAGGCGTGCGGGGCGCCGCCGCGTGCGCGGAGCGCACGCGTGAAAGGCCAGTGCCGGGGACGGTAAGGCGCGCTCTTACCGGCCAGCGAGAGATGCGGCGCGCGTGCCGGCCAGGGGAAATTGGGGCCCCGGCCAGCGCGCGCGCTGCCGAGCGCCCGGCACGACCGCCCCGCGACGCCGGAGCTCGCCGCGCGCGGGGGCGGACGGGGGGCCGATGCTCTTCTGGCGACAGGAGATCGGTACAAGAAGAAGGTTCCTAGTCGGGACGATCTGCACGCTGTTTCTCCCACGCGTACACGGCGACGCCCGCGGCGAGGATCAGGAGGCCGCGGAGGGCGTCCTTCGGAGCGTCGAGGGCGATCGCGACGGTGAAGACGAGCGACGTCGCCACGTAGAACGCCGGGATCCACGGGTAGCCGGGCGTCTTCCACGGCGCGTCCGGCTGCCGCCTGCGATAGACGAAGAGAGCCGCGCCGCCGAGCGCGTAAAAGAACGTCGCCGCGAAGGACACGGTCGCGACGAGCTCGTCGAACTTGCCCGAGAGCGTGAGCGCCGCCGCGAAGACGGCCTGGAAGGCGAGCCCGAACGCGGGCGTCGCGTACTTCGGGTGGAGGCTCGCAAAGGGGGCGGGAAGGCGGCCGTCCTTTGCGGCCGCCCAGGCGATGCGTGGCGCCGGAATGATGTTCGCGGCGAGGGAGCCGAGGACGGAGACGATCACGGCGATCGAGAGCCACCGCGCCGCGCCGTCGCCGAAGAGAACCTTTACGGCCGTCTCGGCGGCGCGGGGCGAGGCGCCGAGCGTGGCGGCCGGGGCCGCACCGAGGTAGACCGCGTTCGCGCCGAGGTAAAGGAGCGCGACCGCGCCGACGCCGAGGATCAGCCCGCCCGGAATGTCGCGCTTCGGGTTCTTCACCTCCGCGCCGAGGGCCGACAGGTTGATCCAGCCGTCGTACGCCCAGAGGACGCCCGCGAGCGCCCCGCCGACCGAGATCGCGAGCGGCGCGGACATCGGCGGGAAGGCGAGGGACGGGCGCACGGCCTTCGCGGCCGTGAGGCCAAAGGCCACGAGCGCGATCACGGAGCCGATCTTCACGACCGTCAGGACGCCGTTCAGCCGGCCGCCCTCCTTGATCCCGAGGACATTCCAGGCCGTGAGCGCAAACGCCGTCGCGATCGCGACGAGCTGGCCCTGCGAGACGGGGAGGCCGAGCGCCGTGAACGCGGGCGCGGCCGTGCCGAGCGCCGGGAAGAACGAGCCGAGGAACTCGGCAAACGCCGTCGAGAGGGCGGCGACCGTCCCGGGCATCACGACGAAGACGAGCGCCCACATGTAGAGGAAGCCCCAGATCGGCCCGAACGTCTCGGAGAGGTATACGTACGGGCCGCCCGCCTCGGGGCGGCGCGCGCCGAGCTCCGCGTACGTGAGCCCGGCGGCGGCAGCGTGGACGGCGCCGATCACCCAGACGACGACGATCCACGACGGGAAGGCGGCTTTGCGGATGACGTTGCCGGCCGAGAGGAAGATTCCGCTCCCGATCATCGACCCCGCCACGTACAGGACGCAGTCCCAGAGCCCGAGGGCCCTCACGAGCTGCGTCGCGCCGCGGCGTTCTTCGATCACGCGCGGGGAAGCCTAGCAGGCGTCCCGGAGGGGTAATCTCCGGCCGTGACGGACGGCCCGCCCGCGACCCGCAGGTACGTGCTCAAGCGCACGGTGGCGAAGAGCTACCGCGTCGACTACGCGCGCGAGCTGAACGAGGAGCAGAAGGCCGTCGTCTTCGCGCCGGACGGGCCGACGCTCGTCGTCGCGGGGGCGGGCTCGGGCAAGACGCGGACGCTCGTCTACCGCGTCTCGCGCCTCATCGAGGACGGGGCCGACCCGGCGTCGCTCCTCCTCCTCACGTTCACGAACCGCGCCGCGCGCGAGATGAAGCGGCGCGTCGAGGCCCTCATCGGCGCGGACCTCGTGCGGGCCACCGCGGGGACGTTCCACTCGGTGGGTGCGCGCCTCCTGCGCCCGCACGCCGAGCTTCTCGGCTTCAAGCCGAACTTCACGATCCTCGACTCGGAGGACACGAAGGACCTCCTCGAGTCCGCGACGTCCGACGTCGGTGTTCCCGTCACGGAGCGCCGCTTTCCGAAGGGCGACCTCCTGCGCGGGATCGTGTCCCTGTGCGTCAACACGGGCCGTAAGCTCGACGACGTCATCACGGAGGAGCACCCGCACTTCCTCCCGCAGATCGACGCGATCCGGACGGTCGTCCACCGCTACCTCGAGCGGAAGGTCCTCGCGAACGGGATGGACTACGACGACCTCCTCCTGAACTGGAAGCGGCTCATGCTCGAGCGCCCGGAGATCCGGCGCTCCTTCGGGCTGAGGTTCAGGCACGTCCTCGTGGACGAGTACCAGGACGTGAACCACCTGCAGGCCGATCTCGTGGACATGGTCGTCGAGGACGTCGAGAAGCCGAACGTCATGGTCGTGGGCGACGACGCGCAGTCCATCTATTCGTTCCGCGGCGCCGACTTCGAGGCGCTGCTCGGCTTCCCGGACCGCCACCCCGGGACGTCCGTGTTCCCGCTCGAGACGAACTACCGTTCGACGCCCGAGATCCTGCGCCTCGCGGACGCCTCGATCGCCGGGAACGCGCGCCGCTTCGAGAAGACGCTCAAGCCCGTGCGCCCGTCCGGCGTGCCCGTCGCCGTCATCGGCGCGTCTGACGTCTCGCAGCAGGCCGAGTTCGTCGCCCAGCGCGTCCTCGAGCTGCGCGACGAGGGGACGCCGCTGGACGAGATCGCCGTCCTCTACCGCGCGCACCACCAGGCTCTCGAGCTGCAGATCGAGCTTACGCGCCGGGGCATCCCGTACGAGATCCGCTCCGGCATGCGCTTCTTCGAGCAGCAGCACGTCAAGGACGTTCTCGCGTACCTGCGCCTCCTCGTGAACCCGAAAGAGGAGACTTCGTTCAAGCGTCTCCTGAAGCTCCTTCCGAAAGTCGGCGAGCGCACGGCCGCGACGCTCTGGACGGCCGTCAGCGACCTGCCCGACCCCGTTGCCGCGTTCTGCCGGACGGATTTCCGGAAGGCGCCGCAGGGCGCGCAGGCCGGCCTCCGGAAGCTCGCCCAGACGCTGGAATCCCTGCGAAAGCCGTCGCTCCGGAGCGCTCCGGCCGAGGCGATCCGGTACGTCGTGGACGACGGCGGGTACGCCCACGTCGCGAAGTCGAAGTTCGACAACCACCAGGCGCGCCTCGACGACCTCGAAGCGCTCGCGCAGTTCGCGCTGCCGTACGACAGTGTCGAGAGCTTCCTCGAGGAGGTCACGCTCTTCGGTGAGCCCACGGGCGAGACGACGATCGCGGGGGAGAAGGAGGACGAGCGCCTCGTCCTCTCGTCGGTCCACCAGGCCAAGGGCCTCGAGTGGCGGGCCGTCTTCGTGATCGGGCTCATCGAGGACCGCTTCCCGAACGTGCGGGCCGCCCGGACGGCCGCGGGGCTCGAGGAGGAGCGCCGCCTCTTCTACGTCGCGGCGACGCGCGCCAAGGACGAGCTCTTCCTCGTCCACCCGCTCGCCGCGTTCGACCGGTACGGCATCGTCGTCGTGACCGAGCCGAGCCGGTTCCTGCGCGAGCTCGCCGACGACCTCTTCGAGCGCTGGGTCCTCGAGCCCGGCCCCGCGCTGCCGATGGTGCCGGGCGCGCCGCCCGCCCCGCGCCTCGCCGAGGGGGACGACCCGACGGTGGAGGATGATCCCGAGGACGTGGTGAACTGATGTCGGCGCTTTTCACGTCCTGGTCGGGGGTCGGGCTCGTCGTCCTCAGGACGTCGATCGTCTACCTCCTGATCCTCGTCGGCCTGCGCCTCGCGGGAAAGCGGGAGATGGGACAGATGACGCCGTTCGACCTCGTCGTCCTTCTCCTCCTCTCGAACGCGGTCCAGAACGCGATGGTCGGCGCGGACAGCTCGCTCGTCGGCGGGCTCGTCGCGGCAGCGGTGCTCCTGCTCCTGAACGCCGGTGTCTCGCGCCTCGCCGCGAAGAACAAGACCCTGGGCGGCCTCGTGAAGGGCCACTCGCGGCTCCTCGTGAACCGCGGCATTCTCGTCGAGAAGAACCTCGAGGACGAGCACATCACATTGGACGAGCTGATGCAGGCGCTCCGCGAGCACGGTGTCGGAACGCTCGAAGACGTGCGCCTCGCCGTTCTGGAGATCGACGGGACGATCTCCGTCCTCCAGAACGACGACGTGACGGGCGACACCCATCGGCCGCATCGCCGCTTCCGCTTCCGCAGGACGAACTGACGCGCCTCTACAATCGCGGTGTGAGCGAGAGGCGGACGGTGCGCTTCGACGGCCGAATCCTGTATCTGACCGAGGACGCAGGGCCCGTGCGCCGGCAGCTCGCGGGCGAGGATCTCGCCTGGGACGCGAACGACGCTTCCCACGCCCTTCGGGACCAGATCTCGACGGACGAGATCACGCCGGGGTGGGCGTGCTTCCACCACGACGAGGCCCTCGGCCGCTTCGCGTACCTCGGGGTGACGTGCGCCGAGGTCGGCGATCGCGTGACGCCGTTCGGCGAGGGCGCGGTGCGTTCCGGCGGCTTTGCCGTTTCGGTCGCCGGACGGCGCCGCGGCAAGGGCTCCTCGCGCGAGCAGGCGCCTTACGCCGAGCGCGCGGCCGGGATCCGCCTCCTCGTCGCGGAGAGCTTCGAGCGCATCTACCGCCAGAACGCGATCAACCTCGGGATACTCGTCACGACGGACTTCTCGATTCTCGAGAGGGTGCGGCGGGGCGAGGAGATCCCGCTCTCGTTCTTCACGGACGGCGAGGACGCCGTGACGCGGGGCATCGTCGAGGCGGGCGGGCTCCTCGCGTACACGCGCGCCCGCCTCGCGGGAAGGGCCGTGCCGCCTTCGTTCGGGGGGACGCCGCGCCCGATGACGCTCGCCGAGAAGATCCTCGCCCGGCACGCCGGGGTTCCCGCGGTGGAACCCGGCGACACGGGCTTCGTCCGGACGGACTGGCGGTTCTCGCACGAGTACGTCACGCCGATGGCGGCGAACGCCTTCGAGGCCGAGCTCGGGTCCGCCGCCCGCGTCGCGGACCCCGAGAGCGTCCTCCTCTTCCGCGATCACCTCGCGCTCCTCGGAGAGGTCATGCCGGAGGAGCGGCGCCGGCGCGGCCTCCTCGCGCTCGCCGACGGTCTCGCGGCGCGCCAGGAGGAGTTCGCGCGGGCGCAGGGCCTGAAGCTCCACGGCGAGGGCGACGGGATCTGCCACTCCCTGATGCTCGAGCGCTATGCCCGGCCCGGGCAGGTCGTGGTCGGCTCCGATTCGCACACGACACATGCGGGCGCGCTCGGCGCTCTCGCGTTCGGGATCGGGACCTCGGAAGTGGCCGCCACGTGGCTCTCGCGCGACGTGCGTGTGACGGTCCCGGCGACGATCCGCGTGGACCTGACGGGCGCGCTGCCGGCCGGCGTCGCGGCCAAGGACGTCATGCTCGCCCTTCTCGCGCATCCGGCCGTCCGGAGCGGCGGCGCGATCGGGAAAGTCCTCGAGTATGGCGGCGCGGCCGTGCGCGCGATGTCGGTCGACGAGCGCGCGACACTCACGAACATGGCGGCGGAAGCCGGCGCGTTCGCGGGGATCGTCGCGCCGGACGAGGAAACGGCGAGGTTCCTCGCCGAGAGGCGCGGCCTGCCCCTCGACGGCGCGCGCCGCGCCTGCGAAGGGCTCGCCCCCGATCCCGGCGCCGTTTACGACTCGGTCCTCACGCTCGACGTCTCGGCGCTTGCCCCGCTCGTCGCCCTGCCGGGAGACCCGGGCAACGGCGTCCGGATCGCCGATCTCGCCGCGGACGTCCCGATCGACATTGCCTACGGCGGGTCGTGCACGGCCGGCAAGCGGGCGGACATGGAGATGCTCGCGGCCGTCCTCGCCGAAGGCCTCGAGCACGGCCGCCGCGTGGCGTCCGGCGTGCGCTTCTACGTCCAGTTCGGGAGCCGTGACGTGCGCGAATGGTGCCGGGAGAAGGGCTACCTCGACCTCTTCGCGCGCGCGGGAGCCGTCACGATCGAGCCGGGCTGCGGCGCCTGCATCGCGGCGGGCCCGGGCGTCTCGACGCGGCCGGGCGAGGTGACCGTCAGCGCGATCAACCGCAACTTCCCGGGCCGGAGCGGGCCGGGGTCCGTGTACCTCGCGAGCCCGTATGTCGTCGCGGCGTCGGCCCTCGCGGGTAGGATTACGGCGTGGACACCCGGCGCCTGACCCGAGCCGCACTCGCCGCGGGTCTTCTCTTCGCCGGGGGGGGCTGCCGCTGGGCGTGGAACCTCTGGGCGCGCGGGGACCTCGCGCGAGACGTGAAGTCTCTTCTCGCGCGCGAGGGCATCCTCGTCGCCGACTTGAAGTGCCGGATGTTCGGAACGCTCAACTCGGGCGCCTGCGTCCTTCCGCTGACGGCCGCGCAGTCCGCGACGCTCGTGGCGGCGTTGAAGCTCCGCGTCCTCACCCCGACGGAGCCGATCCGGGAGTTCAAGCACGGGTGCTCGGACACTCCGCCCTTCGACACGGGCTTCGTCCGGGCGTACCGGTCCTCCGCGCTGCGTCCCCCGGAGCTGAAGCTGCGGGACGGCGGCGGGTTCGACTACGTCTACGTTTATCACCATCCGACGTCGGGCATGGCCTGCATCCAGGCGCTGTACACGCCCGAGGGCGTCGTGCTCCCCGCGAACACGATGGTCCGCTGACCCGGAACTTTCCGGCGTTCCGGGCGTATCCCCTTTCTGAACGGGGCTCCGCCCGGGAGGCATCGGCATGGCCAAGCTCTTGAAAATCCTGCTCGGGTTGATCCTTCTGGCCGGGGCGGCCACGGGCGTCTACGCCTTCAGCCGGGGCGCGAGGAAGGCCGACGGCGGAATGAAGCTCGTGGACGCCCAGACGGGGTCGATCATCGAAAAGGCGGTTGCGGTCGGGCAGATCCAGCCCCGCCAGAAGTTCTCGGTCAAGTCCAAGATTTCGGGCATCGTTCGGGTGTGCCGGGTCCAGGTCGGCGACCGGGTGAAAGCCGGCGACCCGCTCTTCGAGATCGGCCCCGACCCGACGCCGCTCGAGCTGACCGGCGTGGATCGCGCGGTCGAATCCGCGAAGGCGACGTTCCAGCGCGCCCAGCTCGAATTCGACCGGGCCGAAGAGCTGTTCCGGCAGGGGATCACGGCGAAGTCGGACGTGGACCAGAAGCGGGAGAGCTTCGAGCTCGCGAAGGTGGCCCTCAACAAGGCCGAGCAGGACCGCGACCTGACGCGCAAGGGCAGCCTCGCGAAGACGGCCACGACGGGGCTCGAGTCGATCATCCGCGCGCCGGCGGCCGGGACGATCCTGACCCGCCTCGTGAACCCGGGCGACCCCATCGTCCCGCTCACGTCGTACCAGCCGGGCACGGAGATGGCGACGATCGCGGACATGAGCGACCTGATCTTCAAGGGCACGGTCGACGAGATCGACGTCGGCAAGCTCCACGCCGACCTGCCGGCCCGCATCAAGGTCGGCGCGCTCCCGACGGACGTCGTGACGGGCAAGGTCTCGCGCATCGCCCCGCAGGCCCAGCAGAAGGAGGGCGCGACGCTCTTCGACGTCGAGATCGAGCTCGACGCGAACCCGAAGATCACGCTGCGCGCGGGGTACTCCGCGAACGCCGACCTCATCATCCGCGAGAAGAAGAACATTCTCACGATCCCCGAGCGCCTCGTCCTGTGGGAGGACGGCGGCAAGAAGAGCTTCGTCGAGATCCCGGACGAGAAGGCGAAGGGCAGCAAGGTCGAGCCGAAGAAGGTCGAGGTCGAGCTCGGCATCTCGGACGGGATGAACGTGGAAGTTGTGAGCGGCCTGAGCAAGGGTGACAAATTGGTCCAGAGACCCCCGAAAGAGATTTCTTAGAAACAGGAAGAGGGACTCCTTCTCTTGAAAGAAGTCTTCCGTCAACTGTTCCGCGACGTGCGCAGCCAGAAGCTGCGGACGTTCCTGACGGTGTTCGGCATCGTCTGGGGAACCGTCGCCGTGACGCTGCTCCTCGCGTTCGGCACCGGCCTCAAGAAGCAGCTGATCAAGAACACCGCGGGACTGGGGGACCGCATCTGCATCGCGTGGCCCGGCCTCACGTCGATCCCGTACCAGGGCCTCGGCAAGGGCCGGAGGATCCGTCTCGTCGAGGAGGACGTCGACGCGATCCGCCGCGAGGCCGAGGGGCTCTCCGGCGTCTCGAGCGAGTACCAGACGACGATGAAGCTCCACCTCGACCTCAAGACGTGGCCCGTGGACGTCTCGGGCGTCTCGCCCGAGTTCGGCCGGATGCGCAACCTGATCCCGGACGCCGGCGGCCGGTTCCTCGACCCCGTCGACATGGCCGAGCAGCGCCGCGTCGTCTTTCTCGGCGACAAGCTCGCGAAGAACGTCTTCGGCAAGCCGGAAGATGCGGTCGGGAAGACCGTCATGCTCGGCAGCTCGCCGTTCCTCGTCATCGGCGTCCTCAGGCCGAAGCTGCAGGACTCGAGCTACAGCGGGCGCGACAACGACAAGGCGTCGATCCCGGGCACGACGTACCGCGCGCTCACGGGCGAGAAGTACGTCAGCAACGTGATCTATCAGGCGAGCTCGGCGTTCGACACCGAGCCCCTCACGGCGCGCATCCTCGAGATCCTCGGCAAGCGCAAGAAGTTCGACCCGAAGGACAAGGAAGCCCTCTCCGTGTGGGACACCACGGGGCAGTTCAAGTTCTTCGACACGTTCATGCTCGCGTTCACGGGATTTCTGGGCGTCGTCGGCTCGCTGACGCTCGTCGTCGGCGGCATCGGCGTCTCGAACATCATGAACGTCGTCGTCGAGGAGCGGACGAAGGAGATCGGGATCAAGATGGCGCTCGGGGCGAAGCAGCGCTTCATCCTCGGGCAGTTTCTCCTCGAGACGTTACTCGTGACGGGCATCGGCGGCGCGATCGGATTCGCGGTGTCACTCGGCCTCTGTGCGGTGTTCCCGCGGTTCGGGCTCACAGACTACGTCGGGGTCCCCGAGGTGTCGCCGTTCGTCGCGGCGATCACGATCGGGATCCTCGGGGCGATCGGCTTCGTCGCCGGGTGGTTTCCGGCCCGGGAGGCGTCGCGGCTGGATCCGGTCGTGGCGATGAAGCTCTGATGCGGACGCCCGCCGTCGTCCTGACCCTTTTCGCGCAGTCCTCGCGGCTCGCGAAGAAGCGCGCGTTCCTCACGATCGCGGCGATCGCGTGGGGCACGGTCGCGATTCTCCTGCTCCTCTCCTTCGGCGAGGGCCTCAAGCGCCAGATGGACCGCAACCGCCGCTCGACGGGCGAGAACCTTGCCGTCATGTGGCCGAACGAGACGTCGAAGGCGTGGAAGGGCATGCCGCCCGGCCGCGACATCCGCCTCACGACGGACGACGTGTCGTTCGTGGCGGACCGTATGCCGGAGCTTCCCGCCGTCATCGGCGAGGTCACGTCCTGGCGCACGGCCCTGACCTACGGCCGCAAGACCGTGAACGGGCGCGTCCTCGGCACGAACGTCGTTTACGGGGAAGCGCGCAAGCACTACCCCGTCGCGGGCGGGCGGTGGCTGACGCCCGGAGACGAGGCCGACAAGCGCCGCGTCATCTTTCTCGGGGACGAAATGGCGAAGGACATCTTCGGCAAGGACGATCCCGTCGGCAAGACGCTCCTCGTCAACAACTCCCCGTTCACGGTCATCGGCGTCATGCAGCACAAGACGCAGATGGGCGTCTACGGCGGCCCGGACGAGCACCACGCCGTGATCCCCTGGACGACGTTCAAGGCTCTCTTCGGGCGCGACCGGCTCAACGTCCTCGTGATCCAGTCGCGGACTCCCGAGGAGATGGCGCCCGCGCTCGTCCGCCTGAACGAGATCCTCGGCGCCAGGTACGGCTACGACCCGACGGACGAGCGCGCGCTCTCGACGTGGAACATCGTCAAGACGTCGAAGCAGGGCCAGAACATGATCGTGGGCATCCAGATCTTCCTCGGGCTCATCGGCGCGCTGACCCTTCTCGTCGGCGGCGTCGGCGTCGCGAACATCATGTACGCCGTCGTGAAGGAGCGAACGCGCGAGATCGGCGTGAAGATGGCCCTCGGCGCGAAGGCGCGCTGGATCACGTGGCCCTTCGTCCTCGAGGGGCTCGTCTACACGCTCGTGGGCGGAGTCGCGGGGATGACGATCGCGACCCTCATCGTGACCGGCCTCGGCCTCATCCCGGACGGCTCGAACCGCGTTCTCGCGTTCCTCGGCCGTCCGACGCTTTCTCCCGTCATCGCCGCGACGACCGCCGGGATTCTCGGCGCGATCGGCCTCATGGCCGGCTACTTCCCGGCCCGCCGCGCGGCGGCCATCGACCCCGCCGCGACCCTGCGCTACGAGTAGAACGAAGGAGACCGCATGCCCCGCGACGTGAGGACTACCGCGCCGCCCACGGACGACATCGTCGCCATGGACGACATCCGCAAGGTGTACGACACCGGCAAGGTCGAGGTCGAGGCCCTCAAGGGCGTGACCTTCACGATCCGGAAGGGCGAGTTCGTGGCCATCGTCGGGCCGTCGGGCTCGGGCAAGTCCACGCTCATGAACCTCCTCGGTTGCCTCGACACGCCCACGAGCGGGTCGTACCGCCTCGCGGGGGAGCCGGTCGCGGGCCTCTCGCGCGACGCGCTCGCCGACGTGAGGAACCGCCGCGTCGGGTTCGTCTTCCAGAACTTCAACCTCCTGCCGCAGATCTCGGCGCTCGAGAACGTGGAGATGCCGCTGCTGTTCGGCGGCGTGCCGCCGCGCGAGCGGCGTCAACGCGCCGCGGAGCTCCTGACGAAGGTCGGCCTCGGCGACCGCCTCGAGCACAAGCCCACGGAGCTGTCCGGCGGCCAGATGCAGCGCGTCGCGGTCGCGCGGGCGCTCGCGATGAAGCCCGACATGCTCCTCGCCGACGAGCCCACCGGGAATCTCGACTCGACCTCCGGCGGGGACATCATGGGCCTCTTCACGGAGCTCTGGGAAGGCGGCGGCACGCTCGTCGTCATCACGCACGACATGAGCCTCGCCCGCCGCGCCGGCCGGGTCATCGAGGTCCATGACGGGCGGATCCTCAAGGACTCGGCGGCGGAAGCCGCGTGAGAGGGGGTCCGGGGGAGAGCCCTGAGGGCTTTCCCCCGGGAGGGTATCAGCTAAAATGAGATCTTCTCTCAAACAGGAGGAGTCCCATGAAGCCTAAGTTCATCCTCGTCGCCGGTGCGTTCCTCGCCGCCGCCTTCACGGCGGCTGCCGCCGACAGCCCGAAGGAAGACCTCAAGTACCTCGGGATCGACAAGTGCAAGAAGGACAAGTTCGACTGCGTGTACGTCGCGGACGGCTTCACCTTCGCGGGCAAGACGATCCACGTCCAGAAGTTCGAGAAGAAGGCCGACGCCCCCGCGAGCGGCGACATGGGCGGTCTCGAGTACGGCAACGCGGACGTGTTCATGCAGGAGAGCTTCGCCAAGGACGCGAACGAGCGCATCGAAAAGACCGGCGCGAAGTTCGTGACGGGCGGTTCCGGCGACTACACCCTGAAGGGGCAGATCACCGAGTTCCGCTACCCCAAGAAGGGCGCCGCCTGGGGCGGCTGGATCGGAGGGGCGGTCGGCTCGGGCACGATCGTCTACGACTGGAAGATCGTGGACAAGAGCGGCAAGACGGTCGTCGGCGTCCACCACAAGATCGTCGCCAGCGCGTCGGACACGCTGGAGCACCGCGTAAAGAACGTCCAGGGCGACGAGATGGTCGAGTTCGTCAGGAAGAACGCGAAGTAAGTCTCTTCACCCTTCGCAGAAATCTTGCTATCATTTCCACGGAGGCGCGCACTCACATCCGACCCGACGCCATTCCTCTCACCCTTCCCGAGGCCGGGCTCGGCGCGCTCTTCGGTGTCCACGACGAAAACCTGAGGCTTCTCGAAGACGCATTCGGCGTCGAGATCGCCGCGCGCGGGAGGGAAGTCTCCGTCTCCGGCGACCCCGACGGCACGGCCCTCGCCGCCCGCCTCCTCTCGGACTTCGCGAAGCTCATCGAGCGCGGCTACGTCCCGAAGAAGCCCGACCTCGAGGCCGCGATCCGCATTCTGCGCGAGGAGCCGGGCACGTCGCTCGTCGACTTCTTCGAGAACCGTTCCGTCGGCCCGGCCCTCCGCCAGGTCGTCTCGCCGCGCAACGTCCGCCAGCAGGAGTACCTGCAGGCCGTCCTCGAGCACGACATCGTGTTCGCGATCGGGCCCGCGGGCACGGGCAAGACCTACCTTGCCGTCGCGATGGCGGCGGCGGCCCTTCTCGAGAAGAAGGTCAAGCGCATCGTCCTCTGCCGCCCCGCTGTCGAGGCGGGCGAGAAGCTGGGCTTCCTCCCCGGCGACCTCGCCGAAAAAGTGAACCCGTACCTTCGGCCGTTGCACGACGCGCTCTACGACATCCTCGGCTACGAGAAGGTCGGGCGGATGCTCGAACGGAACATCATCGAGGTCGCCCCGCTCGCGTTCATGCGCGGCCGCACGCTGAACGACGCGTTCGTGATCCTCGACGAGGCCCAGAACACGACGTCCGAGCAGATGAAGATGTTCCTGACCCGCATGGGCTTCGGGAGCCGGGCCGTTGTGACGGGCGACGTCACGCAGATCGACCTCCCGCAGGGGAAGATCTCGGGCCTGAAGGAAGCCGACCGCGTCCTGAACGGCGTCGAGGGCGTCAAGTTCATCCGCTTCGACCAGCGCGACGTCGTCCGCCATCGCATCGTCCAGTCCGTCGTGACCGCCTACGAGGCCTTCGAGAAGCAGAAGGCCGATGCCGCTGAAGCCGCCGCGGCGAACGGAAACGGGAACGGCAACGGCCACTCGAACGGCAACGGCAACGGGCACTAGCCTGTCGGAGAGCTCCGTCGAGGTCCTCGTGACGGTGGGCGGGGCCCCGTCGCCCGCCATGGTGCGCGCCTGGACCCGCACCCTCCTTTCGAAGGCGGGCGCGAAGCGCGCCTCTCTCTCGATCCTCCTGTGCGGCGACGCGCGCATGCGGACACTGAACAGGACGTGGCGCCGCAAGAACCGCTCGACCGACGTCCTCTCTTTCCCATCACTCGAAGAATCTTCTGCTTTTCTTTCTTCTTCTTCTTCCTTCCTCGGTGACCTCGTCATCGACGTGCCGTACGCGGCCCGGCAGGCGCGCCGGCGGGGGCACGCAGTCGCGCGGGAGGTCCGGATCCTCCTCGCCCACGGCCTTCTGCACCTTCTCGGATACGATCACGAGACGGACGACGGCACGATGTTCCGACTTCAGAGACGAATCATCCTCGCGGCCTTCGGCGACGGGCCGGACGGTGTGCCGTGACGGGCTTCGGGCTGACCGCGGGCGCGGGCTTCGTCGCCGCGGCGCTCTTCGCGGGCGTCTTCGTCCTCTTCTCGGGCTTCGCCCAGGCCCTCGAGAGCCTGTCCGTCCTCCGGCGCAAGGCGCTCCTCGAGGCCGACCCGGCGCGCTTCGGGACGCTCCTCTCGCGCGAGCACGTGCGCGTCTCGCGGATCGCCGTGCGCCTCACGGCGCAGGGCGCCGTCCTCGGCGGTCTCCTCTGCCTCGGGTCGGCGCTCGCGGCGCTCGGCGTCGGCGAGCCGTGGCTCCTCTCGGCCGTCGTGATCCTCCTCGGCTGGATCGTCGCCGAGAGCCTCGTGATCCGCTGGGTCGCGCGGCGGGGCGGCGACGCGCTCCTGCAGGGCTTCGCGTGGCTGATCCCGCTCGTGGATTTCCTCTCGGCGCCGCTCACGCCGCTCCTCTCGCGCCTCGTCGAGGTCGAGGAGGACGCCCCAGAGGGCGGCCTCGTGCCGGACGCGGCGAAGGGGGAAGCGACGAAGGACGCCGAGGTGCGCGCGCTGCTCGACGTCGCCCGCGAGGAGGGCATTCTCGAGAAGCACGAGGAGGAGCTCGTCTCGCGCGCCGTCGACTTCAACGACCGCACCGTGGGGCAGGTCATGACGCCGCGTCCGGACATCGTCTTCGCCGAGGCCGACGCGCCCCTCGACGAGATCGCCGACCTCTTCGTGAAGACGAAGTTCACGCGCCTCCCGCTCGTGGAGGGCTCGATCGACAGGCCCGTCGGGATCGTCCACGTCAAGGATGTCTTCACGGTGCTGCGGCGCCCGGACCCGCCCGCCACCGCGCGCGCGATCGCCCGCGAGGTGTTCTTCGCGCCGGAGTCCCAGACGGTGGCGACGCTCCTCTCGGACTTCCGCCGCCGCCGCCACCCCCTCGCGATCGTCGTGGACGAGTACGGGGCCGTGACGGGCCTCGCGACGCTGGAGGACCTCGTCGAGGAGCTCGTCGGCGAGATCGCGGACGAGCACGAGGACGAAGCGCCGCCCGTCACGGCTCAGGGCGACGGCTCGTGGTCGGTGGCGGGCCGCGTGCGCGTTCCCGAGCTCTCGACGCTGTTCGACGTGGACTTCCCGCACGCCGAGTACGACACGGTCGCCGGACTCGTCTCCGAGAAGCTCGGCCGCATCCCGAAACCCGGCGAGGTCGCTCACGAGGCCGGGCTCTCGTTCACGGTGGAGGAGGCCGACCGCCGCCGGATCCACCGCGTGCGCGTGCGCCGCGAGGCGCCGCCGCCGCGCGACGACGGCGGGGCGGGGACGGAATGAAGACCCTCCGCTCCGGGACGGTTGCCGTCGTCGGGCGCCCGAACGCCGGCAAGTCGACGCTCGTGAACGCGCTCGTGGGGACGAAGGTCGCGATCGTGTCCGACAAACCGCAGACCACGCGGCGCAACCTCCTCGGAATCCGGAACGACGACGAGGGGCAGATCGTGTTCGTCGACACGCCGGGACTCCACAAGCCGCTCCACCGGCTGAACAAGTCCATGGTCGCCGAGGCGCAGGACGCCCTGCGCGAGGAGGACGTGCGGCTGCTCGTCGTCGACGTCACGGCGCCCGCGGGGGCGGGGGACCGCTTCGTTCTCGAGCTCCTGAAGGCCGCCCCGGCTCCGCGGATCTGCGTCCTGAACAAGGTCGACCTCGTGCCGCGCAAGGAGACGCTCCTGCCGCGCCTCGCCGCTCTCGGCGCGGCCGGGCTCTTCGACGCGATCGTCCCCGTGTCCGCGCTCACGGGCGAGGGTCTCGACGTGCTCCTCGAGGCCCTCAGGGGCCACGTTCCCGAGGGCGACGCGCTCTTCCCGGCCGGCGTCGTGACGACGTCCGACGACGCGACCAGGATCGCGGAGACGATCCGCGAGAAGTTCCTCGAGAGGACGCGCGAGGAGATTCCGTACGGCCTCGGCGTCCTCGTAGAGGAAGTCCGCCGCGAAGCGGCGAAGAACCTCACGGTCGTGCGCGCGACGATCGTCGTCGACCGCGACGGCCACAAGGGAATCGTCGTCGGCGCGGGCGGGCGTCTCCTCAAGGAGGCGGGCACGGCGGCTCGTCTCGACCTGGAGAAATCATTTGGTGGAAAATTCTTCCTGGATCTCGTCGTCGCCGCGCGGCCCGGCTGGCGCGAGGACCCGCGTTTTCTCACGACCCTGACAAGCTGAACGTTGACGCAGACCGGCTGTTGCCATAAGACTCCGGGTGGAGGACTGCGACTCTGGCGACGCCGGAAAAGGGCATGGACGACAAACGGCGCGCGCCGCGTCTTGCGCTCGCGAAAGGGACGAAGGCTCAGCTCAAGTCGACGGTGCCCGTCGAGCTCGTGAACCTGTCGGCGACCGGCCTCCTGATCGAGCTGCCGTCCGCCCTGCGTCCGGGCTCCACGTGCGACCTCACGGCCACGCTCGCGGGCATCCCCTTCGCGGCGCTCGTGCGCGTCACGCGCTGCCGCGCGGGCGGGTTCGCCGCGGACGACAAGGGCGGGCGGGTGCTCGTCTACCAGGCCGGGGGTGAGTTCGTGGGGCTCGCCGAGGACCAGATGCTGAACCTATCCCGGGCGATCGAGAAGATCGGCGGCGCCAAGCTCGCGAGCCAGTCCTCGGCGTTCCTCAAGAGAATCAAGCCCGCCTAGGGAGCCTGTTCCCCGGTCGAGAGGTCGCGCAGAGCGGACCGGAGAGCCTCCTCGAGCCGGCGCGCACGGTCCGAGGCTGCCCCGGCCGACGCGTGGGACGCCTCCACCGCGGCCTTCGCGGCCTGCAGCTCTTCGGTCAGCGCGGCGAGGCGCGCCTCGAGGCCTGCCGAGGCCTCGTTTGCCGCCGCCTCGGCGCCCTCGCGGGCCGCGCGTTCGCCCGCGACGGCGTCGGCGATTCCCCGCCGGTTCTCCTCGACCTCGACGCGCAGCGCGGCGAGCTCGGCCTTCAGCGCGGCGACGGCCTCGTGCGCCTCATTCGCGCGCGATGCCGCGCCTTCCGCGGCGCCCCTGAGAGCCTCGAACGTCTCGTCGGCCCGAACCGCCGCGACGTCGCGCGCGGCCTTTTCGGCCTCGAGCGCCGTCGCGATCTGGCGGCGTTCGTCGCGCTCGGCCTCGAGCGACTTCTCGAGCGCCTCGACGCGCCGGGCGTCGGCCTTCGCGGCCTCGGACCGCGCGGGCTCCTCGCGCTTGAACGCTCCGGAAATGCGGCCGGCCGCCGCGCGGCGGGCCTCGGCGAGGACGGCGTTGAGCTTGTCGTCGAGCGGCGTGACGGGCGCCGTCGTCTCGGGCCGCGGGCGGGGGCGCTCGCCGGACAGGGACGCGGAGTTCGCTCCGAGGAGCGCTTCCGGCCGCGCGGCCGGAGCGGACGCCGAGGCCACGGGCGACGCAGCCGCCTGCTCGGCGCGGGCCGCCGAAGCGACGGACTTCTGCGAGTCGTCCGAGAGATCCGCGAACGTGCCTTCGGCCGACGGCGGGACCCAGTCGGCATCTTCTTCTTCCTCCGCGGCGGCGGATCCGCCGCCCGCCATCGCGAGGACGGGTGTGGGGGCGTGCGGCTCGTCGGGCTCGGGGGCGGGGGCCGAGATCGACACCGCGGGCCCGGGGCCGAAGAACGGCTGAGTCGATCCGCCGGGGCCCGACGACGACCCGAGCGACGATTCGGCGGCCGGCACGTCCGCCTCGGCGGGCGGCTGCCAGCCACGCTGGAGGCGCCTGAGGAGGTCGACGAACGTGAGCTTGGAGGCGAGCTTGAACGTCTCGAGGACGCCCATGCCCTCGGAGGCGACAGCCTCGACGTACGGGTACGACTGGAACCCGAGCGACTCCTGGAGCGCTTCCACCGAGAGCGCGCTCGGGAGGTCGCGCTTGTTGTACTGGATGACGACGGGCAGCGACTCGAGCGAGATCTTCTCCTGGGCGAGGTTGTCGCGCAGGTTCTGGTAGCTCTCGAGGTTGTGCGAGAGCATCGACCACTGCGAGTCCACGACGAAGACGAGGCCGTCCACGCCGCGCAGGACGATTTTGCGCGTCTCGTTGTAGAAGACCTGTCCGGGGACGGTGCACACCTGAAAGCGCACCGTGTAGCCCTTGATGTTCCCGAGCTCGATCGGGAGCAGGTCGAAGTAGATCGTGCGGTCCTGCGCGGTGGACAGCGACAACAGCTTGCCCGCCCCGCGCTCCAGCCTCTGGTGCAGGATCTTGAGGTTCGTGGTCTTGCCGCAGAGCCC
>Ga0315270_10000464_pt1 | contig 22460 bp, 20 predicted proteins | sample C1_bottom_MG_FD_204932 | JGI IMG/M metagenome (GOLD analysis project Ga0315270, IMG submission 204932) | Sediment microbial communities from Yellowstone Lake, YNP, Wyoming, USA - C1_bottom | ecosystem: Environmental > Aquatic > Freshwater > Lake > Sediment | place: USA: Wyoming | collected...
CGGAACGCAAGGCCGACTGCACGAAAACCTCGCCATCCCTGGCCGTGCGCTCGACCTGGCGAGCGACATTGCCGCAGACCATGTCGCAAAGTTCATAGATGGATGGATCGGCAATGCGGTAGTACGCGCTTGTGCCCCGGCTTTCACGCGAAACAAGGCCGTACTGGGCCAACATGGCGAGATGCCGCGATATGTTGGCGGCCGTATAACCGCACAGGGTCGCCAATTCCCCGACGTTGCGTTCGCCTTGGCGCAGGAAATTGAGGATCTGCAGACGAGTCGGCTCCGATAGCGCCTGAAAGTATGCGGCGACCTGGTCCAGCGCCTCGTTGGGCATCCCTTCCATGCGCATGCGTGTGTGGGATTGCGGGTCCATTGGTGTTTCTCGCTCGGGTCGGGTTTGTAGTGCCGTTACTTGACTATTTAGTTATTCTGCTAAATAATACAGCACTTGAATCCGCAGCACCAGTCGTTTCACCAGGCCAGTTTCCGCACCACCAACCCCATCACCCGCAAAGGAACCCTCGCCATGAAAACAAACATCGGAACCATCGATCGCGCCTTGCGCATCCTCGCTGGACTCGTTCTGATCGGACTGGCCTTCACCGGAACAATTGGCGTCTGGGGCTACGTCGGGGTCGTTCTTCTCCTGACAGGATTCGTGCGCGTGTGCCCGGCGTATTCGCTGCTCGGAATCAGCACCTGCCCAACCGGCAAGCCCTGATTGCACCGTAACTGATTACCGGGACGTGGCGGGCGTCGATGCCCGTCCGGTCCCATTGCATGGACTCAACCCACTATGCATCCGTTTCCGCACGTTTACACCGCAGCTGCGAGCGGCCGACAGGAGGGCACCATTGCCCTGACGTCTGCCGACTTTCCCGAAATCGCAACCGCCGCGCCGCCTGAGTTCGACGGGCCGGGCGGCGCATGGTCGCCGGAAGCGCTGATGTGCGCGTCCATTGCCGACTGCTTCGTGTTGAGCTTTCGCGCACTTGCCCGCGCATCCAAACTCGATTGGAGCGAGCTGGCATGCCGCGTGGAAGGCACTTTGGAGCGCGTCGACGGCGTCACTCAGTTTACGAAATTCAGAACGTTCGCAAGCCTGGTGGTGCCGACGGACTCCGCCACGGAAACCGGGCAGCGCCTTCTCGAAAAGGCCGAGCGCGTGTGCCTGGTCTCCAATTCACTGCGCGGGGAACGCACTCTGGTTGCCGACGTCGTCATCGCCGGCTGACGCCCAAGTCAACCTCGCGTCGGAACTATCGCCCGCGAACGTTACCGCCCCCGGCCCGAAGCCTTTCGCACCGGCGCCGCTGTGGTCCGCGCGGCCTTCAGGAACACATCCTTCATGTCGGCCTGGTGCGCAAAGCGCTGGCCAATCTGGACGCACACGAGGTCGCACAGCTGGTAGATGCGGGGGTCGATGATGCGGTAGTACGCGCTGGTGCCGCGCAGCGTCTTGGCGATCAGCCCCTTGTGCGCGAGCACCGACAGATGCTTCGACACATTGGCCTGGCTGCAGCCGAATTCGGCGGTGAGGTCCCCGACGTTGCGCTCGCCTCCGCGCAGCGCGTTGAGGATCTTGAGCCGCATCGGCACCGAGAATGCGCCGAAGAAATCCGCAACTTGCTCGATCGCGCGATCGTCAAGATTTTCCATCAGTGAACATCCTGTGTAGTCGGCAAGGGTCATATTCTATCGCCTGGGCATTGCTTGACTGCATAACTGTTTAGCGATATAGTACCAATTCGCTTTGGCGTTGGAAAGCCCCGTTGCGGAAGGATGCCGCCTCGAACGGATCCGGACGGGCCGGACGCGCAACCGCCGCGGCTCCACCTTTGGGGATTACGGATGAGACACGCAACGAGATTCGCCTTCGCGGCACTGTTGGGATCGATGCTGGTCCCGGCAGGCGCAGCGCCGCTGCAGACGGTCACCGTTTCGGCCGCCACCTCGGACCCGTTGTATCAGGCCGAAGGCGTCGTGGAAGCGACGCGCCAGAGCACGATCGCCGCCCAGGTTCCGGCCCGCATCACGGAAATGCACGTACGCGCCGGCGACGCGGTAAAGGCAGGACAGGTCCTGGTCCGCCTCGATCCGAGAACTGCCGCCGACCAGCTCGCCTCGAGCCAGGCGCAGGTAGCCGCCGCCCAGGCGCAGCTGGACGCCGCGCGCAAGGATTTTGACCGCAACCGGCGCCTGTTCGAGAAGCAGTACATCAGCCAGGCCGCGATGGAACAGGCCGAGACGCAATTCAAGGCGGCCCAGGCACAGGCCAAGGCTACGACAGCGCAGGCCGGCGTGGCCACGACGCAGTCGTCGTTCACGACGCTGGTGGCACCCTTCTCCGGCATCGTCGCCAGCGTCAGCGTCGAAGTGGGCGACATGGCGTCGCCGGGCCTGCCGGTAATGATGATCTACGATCCCACCGAACTGCGCGTCGTGGCGCAGCTGCCGGAGAGCTACGCCCAGAATCTCGCAGCCAACCGGCCGATCCGCATTGCGCTCCCCGGTACCAAAGACGGTCCGCGGTATCTCGACGCAACGCGAATGGTGCTGCTGCCCACGGCGGATCCGGCAACCCATACCCGGCAGGTCCGGCTCACCTTGCCCCCCAACACGCAGGGACTTGCACCAGGAATGTTTGCGCGCGCCGCGTTTCCGTTGACCGGCATGGAATCCGCCCGAATCACCGTTCCCGCCTCGTCGCTGGTGCGCCGGCCAGAATTCAGCGCGGTCTACGTCATCGACGCCAGCGGCCGTGCGCAGCTGCGGCAGGTCCGGCTCGGCCGCGCGTCCGGTGACAGCATCGAAGTCCTTGCCGGTCTGCAGGCCGGAGACCGGGTCGCTGTCGATCCCGTTGCCGCGGCGAAGCAATGACGATGAACGACGACCAGGCAAAACCGGCGCTTGGCGTATCCGGGCGCATCGCCCGCTATTTCCAGTCGGCGCAGATCACGCCGCTGCTCGCGCTCATCGCCCTGCTGCTCGGAGTCTTCGCCGTGCTCGTCACGCCGCGCGAGGAAGAGCCGCAGATCAACGTGACGATGGCCAACGTCCTGATCCCGTTCCCGGGCGCCTCGGCGAAGGATGTCGAGCAAATGGTCGCGGCGCCTGCGGAACAGGTGATCAGCCGGATCGTCAATGTCGAACATGTGACTTCGGTTTCGCGCCCCGGCTTGGCCGTGGTCACTGTCCAGTTCGAGGTCGGCGTCCCGCGGATCACGGCGCTGGTCAGCTTGTACGACACGATCCTGTCCAACCAGGACTGGCTGCCGCGCAACCTCGGCACGCTCCAGCCCATCATCAAGCCCAAGGGCATCGACGACGTGCCGATCGTCACGCTGGCGCTGTTCGCAAAAGACGCGACGGCCGGCCCCGCGGATCTCGAGCGGGTCGCTCACGCATTGGAGGCCGATCTGAAGCGCGTGCGCGGCACGCGCGAAGTCGAGACCATCGGTGGGCCGCGGCGCGCGATCAACGTTCGCCTCGACCCGGCCCGAATGAGTGCCGCCGGTGTGACGGTGGCGGAAATCCGCAACGCGCTGCTGTCCGCCAACAACGGTTCGCCGATCGGCGAGATCAACAATGACAACCGCGCAGTGTTGATCGACGCGGGCCCGTTCTTCCGCGATGCCCGCGATATCGGCAGCATGATCGTCGCCACGCGCGGCGGCGCGCCGGTGTTCCTGGAGCAGGTGGCGACCCTCGACGACGGACCGCCGCTGCCCGAGCAATACGTCTGGTACGGCACGTCGGGCAAGGACGGGCGCGAATCCGCCGCCGTGGTCGTCGCCGTCACCAAGAAGCCCGGGCAGAACGCCGTCCAGGTGGCAGACGCGCTGATTGCGCGCCTCGACAGTCTTCGCAACACCGTCATCCCGCCGAACGTGATGGTCGACGTCACGCGCAACTACGGCGCGACCGCCAATGACAAGGCATTGAAGCTGATCGAAAAGCTGGCCTTCGCGACGCTCTCCGTCGTGATCCTCGTCCTCGTGGCGCTCGGGCGGCGCGAGGCCGTGATCGTCGGCACGGCGGTGATCCTGACGCTCGCCGCGACGCTGTTTGCATCGTGGGCGTGGGGATTCACGCTCAATCGCGTATCGCTGTTCGCGCTGATATTTTCCATCGGGATCCTGGTCGACGACGCGATCGTCGTCGTGGAAAACATCCATCGCCATCGCCAGCTCGAGCCGGATCGCGCGCTGGTCGACATAATCCCCCAGGCCGTCGACGAGGTCGGCGGCCCGACGATCCTCGCGACGCTGACAGTGATCGCTGCCCTGTTGCCGATGGCCTTTGTCTCCGGCCTGATGGGCCCGTACATGAGCCCGATTCCCATCAACGCGAGCATGGGCATGCTGATTTCGCTCGCCGTCGCCTTTGTCATCACGCCATGGCTCGCGCGGATCCTGCTCGGCAAGGTGCACGTCGGTCACGCATCCGGCGCCAAGGTATCGCGGCTGGGATCGGCTTTCGAGCAAATCTTCTCGCCATTCCTGGACGACGCCTCGGGCGGGCGCAATCGCTTTCGGCTCTGGCTGGGCATCGCGGCGTTGATCGCGATCTCGCTTGCCCTGCCGGCGTTCCAGCTGGTCGTGATGAAGATGCTGCCGTTCGACAACAAGTCGGAGTTCCAGGTCGTCGTCGACATGCCGGCCGGAACGTCGCTCGAACGCACGGCGGCGGCGCTGCGCGAAATGGGCACCTATCTTGCGAAGGTTCCCGAGGTCGCCAACTACCAGGCCTTCGCCGGAACGTCGGCACCGATCAATTTCAACGGCCTCGTGCGCCAGTATTACCTGCGCCGCGGAAGCGATGTCGGCGACCTTCAGGTCAATCTGGTCGACAAAGCGCACCGGCACGACCAGAGCCACGTCATTGCGACGCGCGTCCGCCCGGAACTCAAGCGGATTGGCGACACGTATGGCGCGCAGGTCAAGGTCGTGGAGGTTCCGCCGGGCCCGCCGGTGCTGGCGCCGATCGTCGCCGAGATCTATGGTCCGGACGACGCGGGGCGCATCGAGGTCGCGAAGCAGGTCGAGGCTGCGTTCCGCAAGCAGGCCGGAGTCGTCGATGCCGACAAGAGCCCGATCGCCGACGCGCCGCGCTGGATGGTCAATGTGGACAGGTCGAAGGCGGCGCTGCTCGGCGTTCGCCAGGACGACATCGTCGCGACGCTGCGCGCGGGACTTGCTGGCGAGGATGTCAGCTATCTGCACGACGCGTCGAAGTATCCGGCAGCCATCCGCCTGCAGCTTCCCGCTTCGGCACAAGGGGACCTTGAGTCGCTGCTGCAACTGACCGTGCGTACCGCCGCCGGCAAGCCGGTTCCGCTGCGCGAAGTCGTGACCGTGGATCGCAGCGGGCTGCGCGAACAGCCGCTCTATCACAAGGACCTGCTGCCGGTGGATTACGTCGTTGGCGATACCGCTGGTGTCATCGACAGCCCGCTCTACGGGATGTTCTCGATGCGGTCGGCCATTCTCGCTCTGCCGATGCCGGGCGGCGGCACCCTGGCCGAGCATTTCATCAGCCAGCCTGAAGACCCCTACCGCGGCTACAGCATCAAGTGGGATGGCGAATGGCAGGTGACGTACGAAACTTTCCGCGACATGGGGCTGGCCTACGCCGTCGGCCTCATCCTGATCTACCTGCTCGTCGTCGCGCAGTTCGGTTCGTATCTGACGCCGCTCATCATCATGGCGCCGATCCCATTGACGATCATCGGTGTGATGCCGGGCCATGCTCTGCTGGGCGCCCAGTTCACCGCCACGTCGATGATCGGCATGATCGCGCTCGCCGGCATCATCGTCCGCAACTCGATCCTGCTCGTCGATTTCATCAATCTGCAGATCCGGAGCGGCGTGCCGTTCAAGGACGCGGTCGTGCGCTCGGCCATCATCCGAGCGCAGCCGATCGCACTGACGGCGGCCGCCGCGATGCTCGGCGCATTCTTCATCCTGGACGACCCCATCTTCAACGGGCTCGCCGTGTCGCTGATCTTCGGCATACTGGTCTCGACCCTGCTCACCCTGGTCGTGATCCCGCTTCTTTACTTTGTCGCCTACCGCCGCGAGCACGCGGCTTCCTCGGAGAAAGCATCATGACCAGTTGGCAACTCGTCCGGGTCTTTGCCGGAATCTTCATTCTGCTCTCACTCGCTCTCGGCATTCCGGGCAGCCCGGTGTTCGTCAGCCCATGGTGGCTCGCGTTCACTGCGTTCGTCGGCGTGAACATGCTGCAAAGCGGCTTCACGCACTGGTGCCTGATGGAGTCGATATTGCGCAAGCTGGGCATGCGCCCCGGCATATGAAGCCGCGCCTGGGCCTCCTTGCGCTGCTGCTTGTCGCGGCGTCGCCGGCAGCGCACGCGGCCGTCGACCTGATGACGGCGTGGGAGGCTGCGCAGCAGCAGGATCCCTCGCTCGCAGCCGCACGCGCTGATCTCGATGCCGGTCAGGCCCGCGGTCGCCAGGGACGCGCTCTGCTGCTGCCCACGTTGACGGTCTCGGGGTCCGCCGGTTATGGCGCCGGCTCGCAGAACAGCACCGGCGCCCAATTCACTGCGCCAGGGCTCGGTACCGTCAACGGCGTCGATTTTCGCACCGACATCCGCGATGGCACGGCGACCGGATGGCGTGTGACGGCCGAGCAGCCAATCTACAACGCCGAGCGCAGCGCCAACGCCCGCCAGCTCGAAATGCAGGCGGATCGTTCCGAGATCCAGCTTCGCGCCGCAAGGCAGGAGCTCATGCTGCGGACGGCGCAGATCTACTTCGACGTATTGCTGTCCGAAGACGCGCTCGAGGAAATCAGCCGCCAGAAGGCAGCGGCGGAGCGGGCGCTCGAAGTAGCGCAGGCAAGCTACGACGAGGGCAAGTCGCCAATCACCGATCGCAACGAGGTGCGGGCACGCTATGACGGGATCATCGCGCGCGAAAGCATGGCGCGGGATGATCTCGAACTGCGGCGCGCCGCTCTCTTCGAGCTGACCGGCATCCCGGCCGAAAACCTGAAGCGCATGCCGGCGAGTGCGTCGCTGTTGGCGTTCGACGCCGGGCGCCTCGACCAGCGGCTCGCCAAGGCCGGCGAAAACAACCCGATGATCGCCCTTCAGTCGGTCGCCCGCGAAATCGCTGCGCAGGAAATAAGCAAATGGAGCGCCGCGGCAACCCCGACGGTTTCGCTGGTCGCGCAGGCGGGCGGCGACCGGCTGTCGGGCAACGGCGGCTTCGGAACGTCGGCCAGCGTGAGTTCGAACAACAGCGTCGTAAGCTTGCAACTGACGATTCCGCTCTACAACGGCGGCATGCGCAGCGCACGCGGCGACGAGGCCGTGGCCCTGGCCGAGAAAGCGCGCTTCGACGTCGACGCGACGCGCAAGGCTGTACAGCTGCAGACGCGCAGCGCATGGCTGGGCGCGACCAGCGGCCTCACGCGGATCCAGGCGTATGAGCGCGCAGTCGAGTCGGCGCGCTCCCGCCTCGATGCGACGGAAACCGGTCACGAGGTCGGCGCTCGCACGACGCTCGACCTCCTCAACGCGCAGGCGGACCTCTTCCGGGCGTTGCGAGAGCTGCAGCAGGCAAAATGCCAGGTGCTGCTCGATCGGCTCGCGCTCGCCAAGGCGGTCGGCAAGCTCGACATCGAGGAACTGCGCGCGGTCAACGCCAACCTGACGCGCGACTGAGAACCACGTACGCGAGGTGCAATGAACGTACCGACTCAAGTCACCCTTTGTATACTGCGGCAGAAGGCTTCCCTGGCGAAGCACCCTCCACGACAACGGCGCAACGACCATGAGTGATGCACTGACTTATCTCGTCAAGGCCCGCCCGGAAGCCATGGGCGCGTATTTCAAGTTCCTCAAGGGCGCCGGCGCGCACCTCGATCCGAAGACGCGCAACCTGATCTCGGTGATCACGAAGGTGCACGCGCAAACCGAGAACGGGCTGCGCCAGTATCTGACGCGGGCACTGCGCGAGGGCGCCTCTGCCGATGAAATCCTCGACGCGCTGTTGATGGCGTTTCCTGCGCTCGGCCTAGCCAAGATCGTGTGGGCGATCGACGTGATCCTGGCCATGGACCTGCCGGCGTTCCGCCTGGATCGAACGGAAGTCGTCCCCGACTGGCACGACGTTGCGCCGCTGACGGCGGTCAAATCCGGCACGACTTCCTACTTCGACTGCGACGGACGCAACCTGTTCGTGTTCAGGAAAGGCGCCGTGCTCAAGGTCTACGACAGCCGTTGCCCGCACCAAGTCACCAACATCCCGCACCTCGCCCTGGAAGGGACAAGGCTGACCTGCCCGAAGCACGAATGGGCATTCGACATCGAAACAGGGCGCTGCGTCGCGAAAGGCGACCGGCCGCTCACTGAATTTCCGCACAAGGTCGAGAAGAAGCGGCTGCTTGTGTTCTGGTAGCGGCAGCCCGCCGCGCGGTCCCTTGATGCACGTCAAGCGACTGCCATTCCCGCGGCGCAAACTAGTTTCGAGCAGGCGTCCGCCGCGAGGCGGCGAGACCTCGCGCCTGCATGGCAAGGGGTTTCCTCATGAAGAACATCGTGATCCTCGGCGCCGGCACGGGCGGCGCGCTGACGGCCAACCTGCTTTCACATCGCCTCAATCTGAAGGAATGGACGATCACCGTCATCGACCGCTCCGATCTGCACGTCTACCAGCCCGGTCTCCTTTTCCTTCCGTTCGGCATGTACGGCTACCACGAGCAGGAGGACGTCGTCCGCTCTATCACCGCGCCGCTGCCGACGGGTGTCGCATTCGTCGCCGCCGAGGTTGTCCTGATCGACCATGCAAAGCGCGAAGTACTCACCGACGAGGGGACGTTTCCCTATGATTTCCTGGTCAGCGCCATGGGTTGCCGCGCCGCACCCGAGGAAATCGAAGGCATGGCGGTGGAGATGGGCAAGGGCGTGCACACGTTCTACACGCTTGAGGGGGCACTGGCGATGCGCGACGCAATCGCCGGCATGCGCGAGGGACACCTGGTCGTGGACATCTGCGAGATGCCGATCAAGTGTCCGGTCGCGCCGCTGGAGTTCGCATTTCTCGCCGATTACTATTTCCGGGAAAAGGGAATCCGCGACCGCATCCAGATCTCGCTGGTCACGCCTTACACGGGTGCGTTCACCAAGCCGAACGCGAATCGCATCCTGTCCAAGGTCGCCGACGAAAAGGGCATCCGGGTGATACCGAACTTCGCAACGTCTGCGGTCGACGCGGAGAAGCGGCTGATCCGCACGTATGACGGTCGCACGGTCGACTACGACCTGCTGTGCGCGATTCCGCCCAACCTGGGACCCGCGGTCATCGATGGTTCGGACCTGGGCGATGGCGCAGGCTACGCCCTCACCGACCCCAGGACGCTGAAGAGCCGCAAGGCCGAGCGCATCTATCTGCTCGGCGACAACACGAATGTCGCGACGTCCAAGGCGGGCTCGGTCGCCCACTTCGAGGCGGAAACGGTCGTCGAAAACCTGTTGCGCGAGATCGACGGCAAGCCCGCGCTGCAGACCTTCGACGGCCATGCCAACTGTTTTGTGGAGACCGGCCACCACAAGGCGATGCTGCTCGATTTCAACTACGACATAGAGCCGCTCGAAGGCTCGTTCCCGCTGCCGCTTGCGGGTCCGTTCTCGCTGCTGCAGGAGAGCCACTTGAACCACCTGGGCAAGCTCGCCTTCAAGTGGGTGTACTGGAACATGCTGCTGCCCGGCCACCTTCCCAACGTCCCTCTGTTACCTGCGCACATGAGCTTCATGGGCAAGGACCTCAACACGGCGCCACAGATCCGCGTGGCGCGGGCCATGCATGTCCGCGACGTGATGACCAAGGACGTCGTGTCCGTCCGCAAAGGCACGGCGTTGCCGGCCGCGGCCGAACTGATGGTGGCGAAGAAGGTGAGCGGTCTGCCGGTGCTGGACGCGGAGGACCGGCTGGTCGGGATTCTGACCAGCGCGGACTTCATGTCGGCGATGAATCTCGACAGCGGCGTGGTCGCCAATGCGCTGGAAACCCTCATGCGCAAGCGTCGCGCGCGCAAGGGAATGGGCACGATCGTCGACGACATCATGACGCCGAAGCCGATCACCATCCGCGCCGACGACACGCTGGAGCACGCCATCCAGCGCATGGACAGGAACAAGATCAAGCGGCTTGTCGTCACGGACCCCGAGCAAAGGATCCGCGGCATCGTGTCGCGTTCCGACGTGGTGAAGCTTTTCGCGATGAAGTAGTGCCGATGCGCGCTACGGTCAGGCGCCCGATTCGACGCGTAGCGATAACCTGGACTTGGGTCTCACGACGGCGCGCCCTGCGCCGACTCCTGCGCGCCCTGACCGTCTGCGCCATCGAGTCGCGCGCGCAGGTCGGCGATGGCCGCGTGGTCGTTGCTGAAGAGGTTCTCCCTTCCCAGCACGTCGATTGCGCCGGTTCGCTCAAGGACGTCCAACACCTGCCGCTTGACCCCGCTCAGCGCCATCGTCACCCCGCTCTCGCGCAGCCGCTGTGCCAAATTGCGCAACGTCTCGACACCAGTCGCGTCGATGTCGTTGATGCTGTGTGCTGCAACCAGGATGAAGGCGACATCGGGGCGGTCGCGCTCGAGCCGCAGCACCGCCTCCTCGAAATAGGCCGCGTTGGCAAAGTACAGCGAGGCGTCGAAGCGCAAGGCGCCGATCCGGGCGTGCAGCGGCGGCAGTTCGAAACGCTCGGCGTCGCGCAGCGTTCCGTCCTCGTGCAGACTAACCAGCGCGACCCGCGGCCGCATTCGCCGATAAAGGAAGGAGGCCAGCGAAAGGAAAATGCCCGTGAGGATGCCAATCTGAATGTTCGGCGCGAACGCAAGTGTGACGGCGAACGTCGCCGTCGCGGCCATCCCGTCGTCCCGGCTTGCCCGCCACGCCTGGCGCAGGGCTCGAAAGTCGATCAGGTTCAGCACTGCCAACATGATCATCGCCGCGAGGACCGGCTTCGGCAGGTCGTAGAAGTAGTGGGTGAAGAAAAGCAGCGTCGCGACGACCGAGCCCGCCGCGAAGACCGACGCAAGCCCCGTCACCGCGCCGGTGGTGAGGTTCAGCGCCGAGCGCGAGAAGGATCCACTGACCGGCATCGACTGGCATAGTGCGGCCGCGATCTTCGCGAGGCCCTGCCCGATAAGTTCCTGGTTCTCGTCCCAGCGCGTGCGCCGGCGGATGGCGATGACTTTGCAGCTCGACATCGCTTCCATGAAGCTGATCAGCGCCACCACGAACGCGGCGGGTATCAGCGCCCGAATCTCAGCCCAATCGAGCGTTGGCATCACGAGTGAAGGCAGGCCGGACGGAACTTCACCCACGACCCGGCCCCCACGACCGGCGAAATCTACAGCGTGGCTTACCCAGATCGAGAGCGCAACGGTGATCAGCACGCCTGGAAGTCGTGGCGCGAACCGCCGGAACGCAACCAGCAGGACGATGGCGGCAACCCCGAACGCGAGCGACATCTCGTGCATGAGGTCCGGGCGGGACACGGCGTTCCAGGTGTCGAGCAGCAGGTGCTGCGACTGCCGGACGGAGATGCCCATGAGCGCGGGCAGCTGCGACAGCGCGATGATCAGCGCTGCGGCGTTGATGAAGCCCACCAGCACCGGCTGCGAGACGAGGCTCAGAAGCACGCCCACGCGAGCAAGCCCGAAGCCGAGCTGAAACAGTCCGGACAGGAGCGCCAACATCGTCACGTAGGCATAGAACGCGTCGGTCGCGGGGGCGACGAGCGCGCCGACGCTCGCTGCGGTTAGTAGCGACGTCATCGCCACGGGACCGGTCGACAGGATCGCCGACGAACCGAACAACGCGCCGACGATCGAGGGGATGAACGCCGCGTACAGTCCGTAAAGAGGGGGAACGCCGGAAAGCTGCGCGTACGCGAGCGACTGCGGAATGGCGACGAGCGAGACGGTGATGCCAGCCACGAGGTCGGCCCGCAGCGACGTCGGCGTGACGCGGGGCCAAGCGAGGAACGGCAGCCAACGCGCAAGACGGGATTCGCCGGCAAGGACGGATGGGGAGGTACTCATCGCTGGTTCGCCCCCCACCGGCGACAACTGTCGAAGGGGTGGTCGTCGAGGATCGCCGTCACTGCAACCGCATCATCTTAGCACCCACACCCACACCCGCAGGCGCCGCGACGATCAGGATAGGCGGAAGCGCGCGCGATAGCGGCGCTGCCGTCAACGCAATCCCTGACCGTTGCGCGTGTCGTGTGGCAATTGGACCTTCTGCGATGGGGCGGGCGGAACTGATCGTGAAGTACTCCGATTTGACATTGGATTTACGGTGATTCCAGCCATACATCCATGTCCCGGCATGACCCCTACGGCCGCTTCGGTGTTTTGTACTCGACTTCCTTCTGGAACGGTACCCAGACGGTTTCGTAACCGACGAACCCCTTTTCGTTTGGCGGCATCTGACGCGTTGTCAGAAAACGTGATTGGCCGTCAGGAACCTTGGTGGGGGGCTGCTTCTGCTCGCTCATAAGTCACCTTTCTTGCCGTGAAGTGAGGACTGCAAGTGCAGTCAACTGTGCCCGAAGTTCGTCCGATGCCATTCAACACCGCCGCTCAAACAGGCCTCAAGAGCAACGGGTCGATATCGGCGCCCGCATTGATCGCCCCGCCCACTCTTGTCTCTACGTCAGTTGCGTCGCGCACGGTCAATATCTGGAGCGTGAAGACGACCTCTCTGCCGCAAAGCGGATTGTTGCCGTCGACCGTCAGGCTCTCGTCGTCCATATGCGTCACCAGAAAGCTGCGGGTCTGTCCCTTGTCGCTCTCCATGAGGATGGAGGTGCCGACTTGCCGATACTCCTCGGGGACATTTTCGATGTCGTCGGAAAAAACCAGCGACTCGTCTCTGGGGCCGAAGATCTGGTTGCCATCGATGATCACTTCGATGACGTCGCCAGCGGACTTGCCCTCGAGCTCCTTATGGACCGAAGGGGCCAAGATTTCATTGTGCCCGTGAACGTAGCCCAACGGGAACTCGACCCTGGTGAGCACGTGCCCCAACCTCCTGTCGGTCACCTTGTAGGTCAGTTCGACGAACTTGCCGTCCCGGACGAATTGCTCAGAAGATGGATGCACCGAAAATCCTGACCTTTCCATCCTCATAGCCGAGGACAAGTCTGCCAAGCCATTCGCCCTGCTTCTTGGTGCTGCGCTGGCGGTAAAGAACAGTCACATGCTCGCCCCGGCGAATGATGCCGAGTGAGTCGACTTCTTCAGACAGATTTCTCGCCAGCTCGCTGTTCGCAAACTGGTGGCCCGCAACAACCTGATCGATGGCACGCGCCAGGGAGCTGGAAAAGCTCCTTGCGAATTCTCCATACTTGCCTTCGTTCGAATATTTGACGAGGTCGCGCCACAAGGGCTTGGCCATGGCCAAGATCTCGTCATCGGTCTTTTCAGTGATGTTCACGCGCGTGTCCGGAGATCTTGCTACTTCTCGTCCCCAACCAGGTGATAGCAAGGCGCCTTCTCCATCGTGTATTCGCCGGTCTTCGGATCGCGGCGCGAAACCGTCAGCACGTGCCAGTTTTCGTCGTCCAGCTTCATGGCGTCGCCCCGGTAGTAGTAACCCGGCCAACGGGTCTCCTTGCGAAACAGCGTGTGCTGCGTGACGCACTCGGCAGCGCGATGACGGTGCATTAGTTCCCACGCGCGCAGCAACTCGTGAATGTCCTTTGCGGCCAGGCTCTGGAGGTCTTCCTCCATGATCTTGAGCTTCTTGAGAGCGATATTCAGGAGCTTCTCGTTGGTCATGTAGCTGACGGTCACTCCGCCGCAATACTCGTCCATCAGCTTCTGCAGACGTTCCAGGCCCTGCTTGGGATTGATGTAGTTCGGGTTGACATCGCCCGCCACAACCTCATTGCGGTAGACCCTGTAGTGCTCCACGGGCTTGTAGATCTCCTCCTTGCGGCGCTTGATCTGCTCATCGGATACGACAATGCCTTCGGCCTTCCCATCGTCGATGTACTTGCAGGCGGCCTTCGCGGCGAGACGGCCTTCGGTGAACGACCCCGACGAGAAGGCGTGCGGCGTGCCGCCGACCGCGTCACCGGCGCCGAACAGGCCTTCGATCGTCGTCATGCGGTTGTAGCCCCAGAAATACTCGGGAGGGGAAATGTCCTCGGGGCCGGAGCACCAGGCACCCGAACCGGTTGCGTGGGAGCCCATGACGTAGGGCTCGGATGTGGTCAGCTCCGGATTCTCGTTCTTGGGATCGACATCGGTAGCGGCCCACAGAACCGCCTGGCCGACGGTCATCCCGAGGAAGTTTTCCCAACCGACCTCTTCCAGATGAGGATCCTGGAAGGCGCGCATGGTCACCATGTGAATCGGGCCGCGGCCGGCATTGACTTCGCTGATCAACGCGTGGTTGCGCAAACAGGTCGGGATGGGCCGGTGCGTCAGGTGCGAAGCTTCCGGATCGAGATATTCCTTGCCGACCATTTTCTGCAGTTCGGGGAACCACTTGGACTCGTACTCTTCGCCCACACCGTTTTGCGTATAGGTCTTCAGGTGCAGGAAGTAGGCGCCGACCGGGCCATAGCCGTCCTTGAAACGCGCCAGCACGATGCGATTTTCCATCTGCGTCATTTTGGCGCCGGCATTGATCATGAGGCCGTAGGCAGACGCGGACGACCAGGGCGCATACCAGGTCCGGCCGGAACCTTCTCCCACCGAGCGCGGTTTGAAGATGTTGGAGGCACCGCCCGCGCCGCAGATCACGGTCTTGGACTTGAAGACGTGGTAGTTGCCAGTGCGGACGTTGAACCCGACCGCACCGGCAACCCGGTTGTCCTTGCTGTCGTCCATCAGCAGGTGGGTGACGCAGATGCGGTTGAAGACCTTGTCCGCCGATTTCTTTGCGGCCTCGGCCACGATGGGCTTGTAGGACTCGCCATGAATCATGATCTGCCATCGCCCTTCACGCAGATAGCGCCCGGTCTTCGGGTCCTTCATGATGGGCAGGCCCCACTCCTCGAACTGATGCACCGTGGAGTCAACGTGGCGGGCCATATCGAACAACAGATCTTCCCGCACCATACCCATCAGGTCGATGCGGGCGTAGCGGACATGGTCCTCCGGGTTATTTTCGCCCCAGCGTGTGCCCATGTAGCAGTTGATCGCGTACAGACCTTGGGCGACCGCACCTGAGCGATCGATATTGGCCTTCTCGGCAATGACGATCTTCTTGGTCTGGCCCCAGAATCTCGCCTCCCAGGCGGCACCGGTGCCGCCAAGGCCCGCACCGACGACCAGAACGTCGATGCCGTCTTCGATGATTGTTTCGTATGCCATTAGTAACAGACCCCCATCTTCATCTTGAGACCTGCGGACTCAAGCGTACGCAGACCGCCGTCATCCATGCGGATGTGTTTCGGTTCGCTGTACAGCAACTCGCTGTCGCGCATTTCCTTGCTGGGTCCGGGAACATCCGCGAGCTTGGGGATCGCCTGTCCCCAGGGCTTGGTGGTGATGGGCGACAGGAAGTTCTTTTCCGTGCCGTTGCGGAACTTGATCTTCCAGGCGATCGTTCCTTTCTTCTCGTCGCGTTGAACGCGAACGCTGTGGCCCAACGGGGCAAAGTCGGCATATCCGCGCACATCGATCGCATTCTGCGGGCAGGCCTTCACGCAGGAGTAGCACTCCCAGCACATGTTCGGCTCGATGTTGTAGGCGCGCCGCGTGGTCTTATCGATGTGCATGATGTCGGATGGGCAGATGTCGACGCAATGTCCGCATCCGTCGCACCTTGTCATATAGACGAAGGTAGGCATTGGCTGGCTCCTTGATGTGTTCCGCTAGAACCTGCGGGCTGTTTCCTAATAGTGGCGCGGTGCTTCGCGCTTGATGCCAAGCCCCATGTCCATGGGGGCATCTCGCAATAGTTCCATCGAGTGCTTTTCCCGTTGTGCAGGATCGTCCCGGGTCTGCATGGGCAGATTGGCGAACGTGCCATTGGCCTTGGAGACTCGTTTTTCGAAGGCCGCTGCGGGCTTGAAGAACATGTGCGCGAACTTGGACCAGTACACCCCGCCGAACAGCACCGTGGTGGCGATGATGTACAAGCCGAAGAATGCGGTGGCCCAGGAACTCGCGCTCGCTTGCAGGTAGGCCCAGATCAGGCCCAAGGTGACGCTGCCCAGAAGCGAGAGAACGAACAGATCCGCGCGCATCAAGCGCAGCGGCGAATTGCCCTCCGCGGCGACATCAACCCTGATGAAGAACCAGAACCAGTATCCACCGAGGCAAATCATCAAGCCGCCGATCCACCACAGGAGCGGCACGATGCCGGGCGCCGGGGTCGTGGGCGTCGGATAGCCGAACACCATCACGGCAGTGGTGGTGACGTAGAGCAGGAACCCGTACATGGTCAGCAGATGCGCGATCCGGCGGCGCACGTTGCAGAATTCGCCGGAGGCCAGAACATCCACGAGGCCGGTCTTGACGGCGAGCGACACCATCTCACCACCGCCGACTTGTTGCGCCCCTTTCGCTTTCGATTTTCGCCAGTTGGCGAAGAAGTACTTCGCGCTCCCCTTATGCAGGGTGTCGAACAGGGTTCCGGCGAATACCGCGAGCACCATCAGAACGAGATAAATTCGCATGGCGTTTGCGGGCAATACGTCGGTCAACGCAGCAAATGGATTGTTGGCGAACATTACGGCAGTCTCCTCGATCGTCATCTTCACCAGCCTCGTCGAGAGTTCTAGAAGTCAGGTGGTCAAACTGGCGCAGTATACTGTCCCATACGATTATGGCACCGATAAAATGGAATGCCGGCCTTGGTTGTCGAGCTCGCGCACCTCGAAGTGCATCGCCGCCAAGTCGCCCAGCACCCATGTCGCCGGCGCGGCCAGCCCGGCCACCGTGCCCGGATTGACGAGCCAGGTTGCGTTGTCCTTCACGCTCGCCACCTTGCGTACCTCGGCCGTGTGCGAGTGGCCACAGCACACCAGGTCCCAATTGCCGGTGCAGGCCATGGCGTAGCCATAGTCGTCGTAGTGGACCAGGAAGATCCGGCGACCGCCGAGTTCGATGCGGCCATCCGCGCCGTGGTAACGCAGCAGCCCGGCGCTCGCGCTCGCGAGCCCGTGCAGGGCCTGCGGATCGCCGACGTTGTTGCCGTGGATGAGGTGCACCGGCAGTCCCTGTGCCAGCGCGGGCTTGAGCGACTGCGCGCCGATCAGGTCACCGCAATGAATCACGGCCTGGGCGCCTAGTGCCTTGGCCTCGCGAACCGCTTGGGCGAGGCCGTCGGCGCGGTCGTGGCTGTCCGAGACGATGCAGATCTTCATGCGTGCAATCCGCTCGGCTTTGCTTCCAACTCGGCGAAGTAGGCGCGCAGGATGGCGACGACCTCGGGCCGGCTGAACTCGGGCGGGACCACGGCACCCTCGGAAAGCGATTTGCGCAGCTGCGTGCCGGACACGTGCAGCCGATCGGCGTCGTCGTGCGGGCAGGTGCGGCCCGACGCCATGCCGCCGCATTTGTAGCACCAGAATGCCACGTCGATCTTGAGCGGCCGCGTCTGCAACGTACCCTTCGGGATCTGGTCGAAGATGTGATGCGCGTCGAACGGTCCGTAATAGCTGCCGACACCGGCATGGTCGCGCCCGACGATGAGGTGCGAACAGCCATAGTTCTGCCGGAACAGCGCATGCAGCAACGCCTCGCGCGGACCCGCGTAGCGCATGTCGAGCGGATAGCCCGCCTGCACCACGGTCTTTGCTACGAAGTAGTTCTCCGCGAGCACCGAGATCGCGCGCGTGCGCACGGCGGCCGGGATATCGCCCGGCTTCAGCGCCCCCAGCAACGAGTGCACGAGCAGGCCGTCGCAGACTTCGATCGCGATCTTGGCCAGATACTCGTGCGAGCGGTGCATCGGATTGCGCGTCTGGAACGCGGCGATCGACTTCCAGCCGAGCGAATCGAACAGCGCACGCGTCTGCGCGGGTGTCATGAAGAGCGCGGGGTACGCCTCGGCGAATCCGCCGGTCGACAGCACTTTGATCGGTCCCGCAAGATTCACCGCGGGTTGCCCCAGCACCATTTTGACGCCGGGGTGCTCCGGGTCGGTCGTGCGGAAGATCGTCGCGCACTCGTGCGCCTTGTTAATCGGATACTTCTCGGTCACCAGCATCGTTGCGAGCGGCTGCCCGTCGTCGGGATCGACGAGCGCGATCTCGCGCCCGGTGCGGATAGTGTCGACGAACGCCTCGTCGGCCGAAAGCGTGATCGGGATCGGCCAGAACAATCCGCTCGCCGTCTTCATGCCGTCGCACACGCCCTGCCAGTCGGCGTGCGTCATGAAGCCCTCGAGCGGGGTGAAGCCGCCGATGCCGAGCATCACGATGTCGCCCTTTTCGCGCGAACTGACGGTGAGCTTGGGCAGCGTCGCGGCGTGGCGCCGCTCCGCTTCCAGCGCCTCGCCGGTCAATAGAAGCGGCCGCAGATCGCGGCCGCCGTGGGGGTCAACCAGGGCCATGACGACAATCTCCTCGTTGGGGGCGGAACCTGCCGGCACGAACGCAGCCGCCGGTTCCCACCACCGTGATGCCAAATGAAACCAGCCTCATGACCATGGTTGTCCGGAATGAAAATGGGTTTGATCCACGACAATCCTAGGCGATTGCCTGGTAGTAAAGATTTTGCGGGTGATTGGCCTGGGCGAAAAAAAACCAGCGCTCTGCGAGCAGCCCGAAATACTGGACAGCGAAGGCAAGCGGCAGCACGACGGGCGATGCCCCCCACACGCTCACTGCCAGCAGTGCCGCCGGGATGGCAAAGGCACCGGCGAGAAACAACCACTTGACCGAACGCAGGAACGGCGCGGCATGACCGTGGAAGAACTCTCGGGTGTTGAAGGATCCGCCCATGAAGCCCATGGATTTCTGGACGATCCGCGGATGCTTGATGCCGATGGCCGTCTGCAGCGTCGATTTGGGTTTAAGCCGGTGGTTGCGCACCAGCGAGGCGGCACGCCCAACGAATCCGAGCAGCGTGAGGATGAGCGCCCAACCGGCAAGGAAGCGCGTCAGTTCCGGCGCGAAGCGCAGCGCGAACACCGCGGCCAGCGTGAACCCCGAGGCGCCGCCCAATAGCGTGAAGTTGACCACCGTCAGGGGGCTGTGCCATTCACGCAGGAAGGGCAGGCAGGCGTAGATCATCGCAGTGCAGAGAAACAGCACGAAGGCCAGCGCGGTTCCAACGACGCCGAGCACGACCGACGCGTCGATCGCAAGGCCCGACGGCAGCGTGACCAGCGCCGACGTCCAGCCCAGGAGGTGGGCGACGCCGAACAGGAAGACCACGCCCATGAACGCCGGCAGCACTATCACTTCCCGCGAAAGCCACGACGTGCGCCAACGGGCCGCGGCGCGCCAGGCGCGTTCCGGGCGGCCGAGGTGGAAGAACGATGCCCCCAGACCGGCCACGAGAAACAACAATGCGACGAGGCTGCCGAGGGCGTAGAAGGCATACCCATCCTGTGGCGGCAGCAGGCCGAAGAGCGCGTACAACTGCACGGTAACGAGTGCCAGGAACAGCCCCTGCCCGACGCCGATCAGCGTAGTGAGGAAGAGCACGGAAAAATCGGGCCGCATAGTCTCTTGTCGCCGTCTACCAGGACATCACATCGTCGAGCGACGGCTCCGACTTCGCCGGCTTGGGCAGGAGACCGTCGACCTTCAGCGGATTGTCCACGCGCACGAGTTCGTCCTCGTGAATGTGCATTGGCGTCTTGCGGCGCGGCAGATAGTGGTTCGAAGGGTGCGTTCCCCATTCGGGCATCAGCGCGTAGCCGGCGTTGTCGCGGATCGCCTGCGACACCTCCGAATCAGGGTCGTGGATGTCGCCGAACAGCCGCGCCGACGTCGGACAGGCCATCACGCACGCAGGCTTGCGGTCGGACTCGGGAAGCGTTTGATCGTAGATCCGGTCGACGCACAGCGTGCACTTGGTCATCACCTTGCGCTCGGGATCGATCTCGCGCGCGCCGTAGGGGCAGGCCCACGCGCAGTACTTGCAGCCGATGCACTTGTCGTAGTCGACCAGCACGATGCCATCGGAGGCGCGCTTGTAACTGGCGCCGGTCGGACACACGGGAACACACGGCGGGTCCTCGCAGTGCAGGCACGACTTGGGGAAGTGCACGGTCTGCGTGTTGGGGAATTCGCCCACCTCAAAGGTCTGCACGCGATTGAAGAACGCCCCCGATGGATCCTTGCCGTAGGGCTCGAGATCGGCGAGCGGCCCCGCCGAGCCGGAGGTGTTCCACTGCTTGCAGCTCGTCACGCACGCGTGGCAGCCCACGCAGACGTTGAGGTCGATGACCAACGCGAGCTGGGTCATTGCAGCGCCTTCAAAGCGTCGCGCCGCGTCATTGCCGGGCTCGGCGACCGGCGAAAAAGGCCTGCAGCCGCGACGTCGTAACGGCGGTGCCCGGCGCCGCCGGAACCGCTGCGAACTGCGGCGACGTAACGGTCGCTTCGTCCGCGTCGGCCTTGTAGATTCGCACCCGGACGTCGTACCACGCCGCCTGACCGGTCACCGGGTCCGAGTTGGACAGCGGCGCCGCGCCGGGATCGCCCGGCAGTTCCTCCGTGATCAGATGATTGAGCAGGAAGCCGCGCTGCGATTCGTTGGCATCGGGCGTGAGGCGCCATGCGCCGGGCGCCTTGCCGATCGCATTCCACGTCCAGACGGTTCCGGGCTCGACCGCCTCGGAGTAGCTGCACAGGCAACGCACCTTGCCCCATGCCGACTCCACCCACATCCAGCCGCCGTCGTCGATGCCGGCAGCGCGCGCCACCTGTGGATTGACGAACAGGTGATTGTGGGCGTGGATCTGGCGCAGCCACGCGTTTTGCGAGTCCCACGAGTGATACATGGCCATCGGTCGCTGCGTCACCGCATTGAGCGGGTACTTCGCAAGATCCGATTGCTGCGCCTCGAGCGGTTCGTAATAGAACGGTAGCGGGTCGAAGTACGTCTCCAGGCGCCGCTTGAGGTGTTCCGGCGGCTTGCGCGAAATTCCCTTGCCCTGCGCGGCGAGGCGGAATTTCTGCAGCACTTCGGAGTAGACGTGGATCAGGATCGGCTCGGCGTAGCGCTGGATTCGATTGCGTTGCGACCATTCGAGGTAGCCCTTGTTCCAGTTGCGCATGTACTGATAGGACAGCGGCAGCTTGTACTGGTAAACGCAGTTGTTCTGCGCGTACATCTCCCACTGCCGCGGATTCGGCTCGCCGCGCATGAACTTCTCGCCGCCCTTGCCGCGCCAGCCCGCAAGAAAGCCGATGCCGGATCCGGGCTCGGTCTCGTAATTGACGATGAAATCCGGGTAGTCGCGGAACTTGCGCGTGCCGTCCGGACGCACGAATGCCGGGAACTTCAGGCGACCGGCGAGCTCGATCAGCACTTCCTGGAACGGCTTGCACTGCCCCGTGGGCGGGACCACCGGAATGCGCACGGAATCGACCGGACCCTCGAACTCCGAAATCGGCCGGTCGAGCATCGACATCACGTCGTGCCGCTCCAGATACGTCGTGTCCGGCAGCACGAGATCCGCGAACGCCGTCGTCTCCGACTGGAACGCGTCACAGACGACGAGGAACGGAATCCGGTATTCGCCATCGTCGCGCTTGTCGTTCAGCATGCGCCGGACCTCCACCGTATTCATCGTCGAGTTCCAGGCCATGTTGGCCATGAAGATCAACAGGGTGTCGATGGGATAAGGGTCGCCGCGCCACGCGTTGGTGATCACGTTGTGCATCATCCCGTGCACGGACAGCGGGTACTCCCACGAGAACGCCTTGTCGATGCGCACCGGCGTGCCGTCGTCGTTGACGAACAGATCATCGGGCTCGGCCGGCCAGCCCAGCGCTAGGCCGTCGAGCGGGTGGTTCGGCCTGATCGCCAGCGGCGTGTTCGGCGTCTTCGCGCACGGCGGGATCGGGCGCGGGAACGGCGCCTTGTGGCGAAAGCCACCCGGCCGGTCGATGGTGCCGAGCAACGTCATCAGGATCGCCAGCGCGCGGATGGTGTGGAAGCCGTTTGAGTGCGCGGCGAGGCCACGCATCGCGTGGAACGCGACCGGGTTGCCGGTGACGGTGTCGTGCTCCTTGCCCCACATGTCGGTCCACGGAATCGGCAGCTCGATCTTCTGGTCGCGTGCGGTGATGCCCATTTCGTGGGCGAGGCGGCGGATCGCCTCGGCCGGGATGCCGGTAATGCCCGCCGCCCATTCGGGCGTGTAGGCGTCGACGCGCTCCTTCAACAGCTGGAACGCGGGCTTGACCCCGGTCCCGTCGGCGAGCGTGAACTCGCCCAACAGGAACGGGTCGGCACCCTCGCTGTGCGTGACGACGGGACGGTCGGTCACGC
>Ga0315270_10000465_pt1 | contig 22443 bp, 19 predicted proteins | sample C1_bottom_MG_FD_204932 | JGI IMG/M metagenome (GOLD analysis project Ga0315270, IMG submission 204932) | Sediment microbial communities from Yellowstone Lake, YNP, Wyoming, USA - C1_bottom | ecosystem: Environmental > Aquatic > Freshwater > Lake > Sediment | place: USA: Wyoming | collected...
CGTTGGTTATTTCACCATCCCCACGGTGGCCAACTGGATTATCCAGGCCGGAGGTATGGGTAGCTATAACCGTAATGTAAATACTGCCGCAGGCAAAGGTGGGGCTTATGCCGGAGGAATGGCGGGGGCTGCCGTTGGCAACGTATCCGGAAGGTTATTGGGAAAATAAACTTAACACATCACAAAAAATGGAATTTAAATCATTAAAAACTATTGAGACTTCGTTTAAACAGATACGTTTTTTCGGCATTGTTTTTATCTGCCTGTGTTCGGGAATAACGGGTTATACTTTGTGGAGTTCGTACAGTTTTGCTGAAAAGCAACGGCAGAAAATATATGTGCTGGACGGCGGAAAATCGTTGATGCTGGCCCTCTCGCAGGACTTGTCGCAAAACCGTCCCGTCGAAGCCAAAGAGCATGTACGCCGCTTCCATGAACTGTTTTTCACCCTTTCGCCGGACAAAAATGCGATTGAAAACAACATCAACCGCGCCCTGTTCCTGGTGGATAAAAGCGCATTCCGCTATTACAAGGATATGCAGGAAAAGGGGTATTACGACCGGATTATCTCGGGGAACATCAACCAGGCTATCCGGGTGGACAGTGTAACGTGCAACTTCAACAACTATCCATACCAGGTGGTGACCTATGCGCGGCAGATGATCATCCGCGAAAGTAACATTACGCAGCGCAGCCTGGTCACGCGCTGTGACCTGATCAACTCGGTACGCTCCGACAACAACCCCCAAGGGTTCATCATGGAGCATTTCGAGATACTGGAGAACCGCGACATCAGCGTAGTGGAAAGGTAGGTGCATGATGATAAAAAAGCTAATCAACAAAGTAAACGAGTATTTGGAGGACGGCCTGCGCAGCCTCTTGGGCAGGCTTACGCCCGACCGTCGCGTTATCCTTATCGTGATCATGCTAATAACCTTCAGCGGATTATCCATTTTCATGACTTTTTCGTCGATTTACAACCTGGGTAAAGACCGGGGTGAAAAAATGAAGGTGGATCATATCGAAAGGCTGCAATTTGAATTGAAGAAAATGCGGCATAAAACGGACAGTTTGAAACAACTAAACAATTTTCAGTATGACAGAGAATAAACAAAACAAGGAAAGTGGCCAGGAGAAAAAAGAACTCACGCCACAGCAACGGCAAAAACGCATGAAGCTGCTCATTTACCCGCTGTTCGTCCTGCTTTTTGCCGGATCGATGTGGCTGATTTTTGCACCATCGACCAACCAGAAGGAAAAGGCGGGGCAACCTGCAGGGTTGAATACCGACCTGCCAATGCCCAAAGAAAAAGGTATGGTGGAAAACAAGCGGGAAGCCTATGAGCAGGAGGCCGTCAGACAAAAGGATAAAGAAAAGAAACGCTCTTTGTCGGATTTCGCTTATTTACTGGAGGAAGAACAATCGAAAAAGGGACTGGACCGACATTCGGGAACAACGTCCAACCTATCGGATCATTACCGGAATCCATCCAGTTTAGGCAGCAGCGTTCAGCTTCAGTCTTCAGACAAGACTTCGGCCATCCGGTCTTCTACCAGTGCCTATCAAAACATCAACAAGCAGTTGGGCAATTGGAACAACCAACCGGCAACTGAGGTGGATGAGCAATCTCAGTCGAAACTGGAGAACCGCATTCAGGAACTCGAACGTAAACAGAACGAAGAAACGCTACGCAAAAAAACAGGGGACGACCAACTGGAGATGATTGAAAAATCATACCAGTTAGCGGCAAAGTATATGCCTCTAACTGCTGCTCCGGGAGTTAATACTTCGCCTCCGGGAGCCAATAAGGGTTCATCAATTCCATCTTCCACAGGAAAAGTAGTTGCCCATCCTGTCCGGCAGGTAAGGCAAAACGTGGTGTCTTTACTCGCAACCCCAGAGAACGACCGGGAAAATGCGGAGCAAGATCGAAAACCTAATAATGCCGGGTTCCTGACTGTAGCCGGAAACGAAGAGGTGACGAGCAAGAACAGTATCCGTGCCTGCATCAGCCAGACTGTAACACTGACCAACGGGAAAGAACTGCAATTGCGGCTGATGGAACCCATACAGGTTAGTGACATGCTGATCCCCGCCAATACACTAATCACAGGCCCTTGCCGGATAGGGGGCGAACGGCTTTACGTAGCCATTACTTCCATCCAATATGCCGGGAATATCATCCCAGTGCAGTTGCAAGTATATGGTACGGACGGACAACCGGGAATATCCGTACCCGGCAATGATGCAATAAAAGCAGTGAAAGAAGTTGCTTCTTCCCTGGCTTCTTCAACCGGATCCGGTATTATGATTTCGGATAATGCGGGTTCACAACTGGCGGCCGATTTAGGGAAAGGGCTTATCCAGGGGGCTTCTCAGTATATCAATAAAAAGATGAGTGCGGTCAGGGTAACGATCAAAGCGGGTTACCAGGTACTGCTCCTGCCCGGAAACCAGTAAGAAAATAACAAGAACGGTCTTTGACCGTGCCACTAAAAATCCATTTATCAATAATTTAAAACCAAGTTTCAAATGAAAAGAATTTTTATCATCCTTGCCTTTATGGCAGGAGCGTTTGCTGTTAGCGCACAGGAAAAAACCAGCGGCAATAGTGTGAAAACAATGCCCAGTACTGGTGATTATTTTCAGGGGCTGACACGTCCTTTGACTTTTGACAAAATGATTGCGCCTTATGCGCTTGAAGTAACCTTCGACAAAACGGTGCACATCATTTTCCCGGCTGCCATACGTTATGTGGATTTAGGCAGTGCCGATCTGCTGGCGGCCAAAGCTGACGGTACAGAAAATGTATTGCGTGTGAAAGCTGCCCAGCGAAATTTTTCAAGGGAAAGCAATTTATCCGTAATTACCGAAGATGGAAGTTACTATTCGTTCAATGTGAAATATGCCGACGAACCTGTCAAACTTTCGGTGGAAATGGCCGATTTTATTCGTAACAACAAAACAGTGGACCATCCGGACAACACAACGTCAGTTCTCCTGACGGATCTGGGCAATGAATCGCCTTTGCTTGTCAACCTGATTATGCAGTCGATCTACAAAAATGACCGCCGGGGGATTAAACATATTAGCTGCAAGCGGTTTGGTATCCAGTATACGCTGAAGGGTATTTATTCGCACAACAACCTGTTGTATTTCCACACAGAGCTTAAAAACTCATCGAACGTGCCGTTTAATGTGGATTACATCTCATTCAAAATTGTCGATAAGAAAGTGGCCAAACGCACGGCTACCCAGGAACAGTCCATTGCGCCGCTAAGGGCTTACAACCAAACGATGGTGATTAATGGCCGGAAAACAGAACGCACAGTGTTTACCCTACCCCAGTTTACCGTTGCGGAAGGTAAAAAACTGCTTGTTGAGCTGAACGAAAAAAACGGTGGGCGGCATCAATCTTTTGTAGTGGAAAATGCGGATCTGGTGCGGGCAAAAAGCATAAGCAAACTAAAAGTACAGTGAATGTAATTTCCAATGACTTCAGCTTGTATTGTATTTTAGATCCAGTTTATTCACCCTTTTGTTTTTTTTTAAATATTCGAGTGTGAAAGAATATTTATACATTTGCGTAAATGAATTCGAGTATGGAAGAAAATTTCACAGCCTTAAAGAAGTATAATTTTTGGGAAGGCAATGTTCCTGAATTGGGATATTACCGCAAAGATTATACTGACAAAATATTTGACTATACAGGCAGTAGGCTTGTCAAAGTATAATACTGCCTAAAATTAGGACCACTGGATAAGTTTAATAATAACCATTAAATTTATCCATTATGAAGAACAGTAGAAAGAAGCACACAGCTGCCTTTAAAGCTCAAGTAGCTATTGAGGCAATCAAGGAACAAGAGACACTGAGCGATTTGGCCAAGCGTTTTGAGGTTCATCCACAAATGATTTCCAACTGGAAACGCGAGTTTTTAACGCGTGGCGCAGAAATTTTCGAGACAAGAGCTCCAGATGAGGAAGCTGCAAGACGTGAAAAGTTTTTATACGAAAAGATCGGCCGTCTTGAGATCGATGTGGATTTTTGCAGGAGGGCCTCAGAACAACTGGGGATCATGCGGCCCTCAAAAAAATGGTGACCCCACGATCTGACATTAGTGAGCGCCGACAATGCGCACTGCTGGGATTGAGCCGAAGCTGCTTGCATTATCAACTTGTTGGTGAGAAGCTGGAAAACCTTCAGATGATGCGCCAGATGGATGCAGAATTTCTGGAGCATCCCACTAAAGGGGTCGAAGGAATGGTTGATTTTCTCGTTCTTTTGGGCTTTATAGTGGGACCCAAACGGATAAGAAGGCTGCTGCGCAAGATGGGTGTAATGGCGATCTATCCGCAAAGGAACTTGAGTAAATTGGGATTAGCCCGGTATATTCATTCCTACAAACTTCGTCATATCGAGTTTACCCATTCGACCCAGGTGTGGTGTACAGATATCACTTACATCCCAATGAAACGGGTATTTCTCTATTTGACGGCTATAATCGACGTGTATAACCGATACGATGTTGGATGGGATTTGTCCAACTCTCTGGATGCCGCAAATAGCCTGAAAGTGCTTCAAAAAGCGATTGTAGTCTTTGGAAAGCCAGAAATAGTGAACTCGGATCAAGGGTCTCAATTTACTTGTGAGGGTTGGACAGAATATCTTACTAAACAAGAGATTACAATCAGTATGGACGGGAAAGGCCGCAGCCTAGGCAGAAACCATTGACTACAGCAATTACAGGCTTTCTGCTGTTCTCAATGTTCAATAGCACTTTTTGTCCAAGGACAGACATCTCTATAGCCTCCTTAGCTGTTTTGCAGTTGCCCGTCTCCCTGATATCAGCTCCGGTCGAAAAACATCGTTCACCCCCTGTAAGAATGATAACATTTGCCAAAGGATCTTTATTGAGCTTTTCAAATGTCTTATCGAGTAGCTTCAGGATTTCATCCGACAGACTGTTCCCTGGGGGATTATCTATTTTTGCAATAGCAATCTTTTCTGAAATCTCAACTGATAGATTTGGTTGATTCATTGTCAGATTATTTTGAAATATTTGTTACTCTGATAAAACTCTGGATACATATATAGTTTTCAACACATTGTCCTATCCAGTAACAAGAGATTTTATCCTTTAACTCCTCCTTCTCCATCTTCATTAAATACGGGATTGCAGCTTTTTCAGCACATTTATTATCCGTTGGTCAGTTATTGGATCAAGAGCCAATTCATTTATAAGAGTTTTTTCAAATTCTGTTGAAAGTGCTTTCAGAAACGAGATATCAGATTCGAAATAATTACCCGCTTCATCTTTTGCTCTGAAGTACAACGCGAAGGACATTGCCTCTAGTATTGAATCATAAGGTTTATCGTATTGCATTGCAAGATGTATTGAGCCCATGAAGCGATCGCCGGCACTTAATTTTCTGATAAGATCCTGACCTACCCTGAATATTGTGTCCTTAAGCGCCTTATTCATGAAACGTATTATCAGATCGTCAATATGATCTTCAAGGTCGGAAACAGTAAAACTGCCGGGATAAGCAGTTGTCAGGATATCAGCTGATTGTGACATGACATCTTTTGTAAATTTCAGCACATCAGGATCATCTAGTATCTCATACATATATACAGCTTCAGGATGATGGTAATGTCCATAATATGCTGCAGTTGCATGTCCAAGGTTATGAATAAATGCTTTGCGGTCGACCCATGCCTTAATGTTCTCTTTAGGAGCTAAACCTTCGATATCCGGAATTGGCGACTTAAATCCTTTTTTGTCAAGAATAAGAGTATTATATGCCTCCGCACAAACCATAAGAGGATCTCTCTCCAATTCAGCCAGAGTCATAATCGGAACCATTTTACCTATACTTGTTTCGACCAGACCAACTAGTTTCGCGAAAGGGAAATTTGATGGGAGATTTTTTACCAGTTGCTCTTTCATAAAATCCCCACCATCTCTCATATTTTCAGCGATAATTATATCGAGCGGACAATTAAGGTCGATCGTGTGTCTCAGGATGAGTCCTGCAGCAATTGTAGGGACAACTTTTTCCAGAGCATTTTTGCCAACTGAAACAGCAACAATACCTGCTGTCGAAACAGCTTCTGCAACCTCCAGTATATCTAAAGCAGATATAGCATGCACACTCGGGACAATGATCTCCTGATCTTTCTCGCCTTTAATAATAACCCGATAGCTGCCATGAATGTTAATGCTGGTAACAATCATCGGGTCAACATCTACAAAAACGACTTTATATCCGCCGCATCCGAATAGTTGACCGATAAAAGAACGGCCGATCTTCCCTGCCCCGAAAATCACTATTTTATGGCTATCGATCTGAGATCTTTCTTTAAGTCGTTTCATAGAAGCATTCAATGCCGAATTGTTTAAGAACCCCTGATAAAACTATTCCTGCTGTAAAGGCAAAATAGGCTTAGATTTATGGTTAGATCGAATATCGTGGCCGAAGGTTTAGGCGCTAACAGTCCGGGTTGAATGGAAGCTCCCAATTCGCTGATATAGCTTGCTTTTGTGCTAAAATCCGCGTGGTGATATATCTCCCCCGTAATAATCCCCATAAAAATTGCAAATCCGTCTAAAAAAAGCAATATCCCCGAGATCTTCAGGTGCAAGGTTGACGGCTTGTTTGTTTTGTAAGTATTATCCCTTTTTATTTTTTGATTTGATAAACCGGCAGGTTAACCGATGACGGCATCTCCTTACCATAATATACCTTCTGTACTGCATTCTGAATGATTACTGAAGAGGAAGCAGGCTCACAGGTATTCAGACTGCGGTTAAACCTGGGAAACCAGCTGGAAGTTATTACCACTTTTAGTTTGTGACCCGGATTAATCTGGTAGCCTGTTGCCCAAACAGATATCTCAACCTTTTTTGGATCCTTGTTTTCAAAACTGACTCTTGCTCCGCCTTCCTGTATATTAATTATCTTACCGTCGGGGAACTGATCCTGAAGCAGAACGAAGAAATCGGTGCATGGTGCAGTGCTTGAGAGCCAAAGGGTTGCTGATACCGGACCCAGTAATATAAATGGTTCGGATACAGTATCCTTTTCAAAGACAAGCTGGTCCTTACGGGTGAGGTTATCATTCTGCCTGGCAGGGCCAACCCCCGTTCCCAGTGCAGTTCCGCCATGACTTGGATAAGGATCGGAAGGCGAATAATCATACTGTAGAGATCCGTTTTCATGATTCATTGAGGTACTCAGGTATCCTGATGGACCTATATAATAAGGTGTAATACCTGTTTCAGAAGGTGGCCATTCATTAGTACCAACATATTCGTTCCGTTCTATAATAAATAGGTTATACCTACTGTCAGTCAGGGGAGATGAAAGCTTGGCCTTATTACCCTTTATGTGATTCTTAACATATTTGAAAATCAATTTGGGATCGCCTGTCTTTTCAGGACCGCCAAAATTATTAGGTTCACCAAGCGGACCATGTGCTAGTGGGCTTATTATCAGCTTGCTGTCCGGACTATCTTTGCTAATTGCCTGAAAATCGGCGATCTGAGCTTTAAGGAATAGATCATACCAGCCTGCAATTGATATCATAGGTGCTTTTGTTTTACCCCTGAAATCAATTTTTTCCCAGTAACTGTCAAATTTTTCATGAGCGATCCAGTCGTTAATAAAGCCTACATCTTTTAATAATGAATCGTCGGCCGCGGAGAGAGGGAGCATCATTGCTCCTGCTTTTATCTCCTTCTCCGTTATTTTGTTTTTGTTTGAAGAAGCATTCTCAACACCCCAGACAAAGGCACTCTGAAGAGAAAACAATGAATCTGGATACATAAAATCATAAAGTCTTGCTCCTGTAACCAAAAGTGTCATAAAATCAAGAGAATCTGATATTGCCCATTGGGTATATCCAACATAGCTGGCTCCCCATCCGGCAACTTTACCATCCGACCAGGGCTGGTTTCTGATCCACCTGAGTGTTTTAAGCCCGTCTTCTCTCTCATTAATAAATGGATAAAACTCCCCGCCAGATCTGTATTTACCTCTTACATCCTGCAGAACAACTGCTATTCTGAACAGATTAAATGCCTGACCCAACCATTCCTCAGCATAAGTGCTATATGGAGTTCTGACCAGAACAGTAGTGAATGGACCTTTGCCTTTGGGCACAAATAGAGAGGTATTTAACAATACCCCATCATTCATGGGGATATTAACCTCTTTTTTGTCAGCTTTATAAAATTTATATGCTGCGAATACACAACAGGCAAGGAATAATATAATGAGAAGAAAGATTTTGAGTTTTTTCATCAGTTCAAATTTTGTTTTTCGATGGTCTGATGGAATCCGCCAGCTGGCGGATTCGGTTGGGGAAAACAATTCCTCATGGCTATTTCAACTTATGAAATTTGTTAATTACTAAGTTAAATAATGCTGGCCTGATAATTCTGATTTATTAAAATTAGAATACCAGGCCAACAAAGAATGAAGTTTTCTTAAATGAATCTACTCTTATGGCTTTGGAATAAAAGTCATATGATACATATGAGTAGGATAATTGGCAAAGGAAATTCCACCTGGAAGACCAACTGCTGAATACATACACACAGTTAAAGCAACTTGCATCTGTGTTGGAGTGATTGATTTAATAATAATTTTGGTTGAAGTTGAAAAGTCAAGGAATCCGAAATAAGACCCTGTTGAAAGGGCAAGCCATTTTGTCCCGGTAAAGTTTACAATAGCATGTGGAGGAGGAACAGCTGTTTCAGATGGATTTGTAATAGCATCTACAGAAAAGGCAGACTCATTAAGTGTCCATGTTGCACCGGCGAGTCCTTTATATTTTGCTTTGCAAGTACCATAAGGGCCATTTGATTGTGGTACAGTAATGTTATTAACAAGGGCAAATATTGAAATAGCAATTACCGTATCATTTTTAGCATTAACAGAATATGATCCGTCGGATTTAAAGGTAAATTCATCAATTAAACCTGGATTCTTCTCCCTGCCCAGCCAGCCATAAAAATCTGCAGGAGTCGGTATTAATACTTTCATGCTGGGTTCAACGGCACTTGCACCGTCACCTGGAGTAATGGCACTGGTTTTCAAAACCCATGTTTTCCCGTTTGTTGCAGCTGAACCACCAGAAAGCATGTCTTTAACATCAGCTAATGATACAACCACAGTAATTGTTACCCTTTTATAATCAGTTCCGCCTTTACCGGTGACTGTTAGCTTTACTTCATTATCACCGCCACCCACATATTTATGCACTGGATTCATTTCGGTACTTGACTGCCCGTCGCCGAATTCCCACATATAGGTATCACTATTTGTAGATGTTGAAGTAAATGCCACAGAAAGTCCGGTTGCAACATAAGTAAAACTGCTTACAGGAGGATCTTTCTTGCATGAAGTCAGCACAACTGCAATGAGGGCTATCATGCTGGTAAATAATAAAACTCTTTTCATAATTTTTGGATTTAAAATTGGTTATTAATATTTATCTTTTGAAAATCTTAAGAATCACGTTGCTAATATATGCTTAATCGATTAAATAAACAAATTTGGTTGGTTATTTATTTCACTTTTTATACTCTTCTGAAATATATTTACAGGTATAGTAAGTCATAATTAGTTGTATAGTGCGGTTTTGCCCGCATTTAGCAGTTTTAATGCAGACTAAGGATGTCAGCTTTTTCATACCCTTAATGATTTCGGCGGCCTGATTTTCCACAGCTGATATATATATAAGTTGAGGTGTTGATTGACTGATTTGCTTAATCGTTAAAATGGATCCCCCCGAAACCAGTTAAAGTCAACACTAATATGCCACGCAGATTAATTCCGGGTTTCAGTTCCAAAGATGTTCTATCTCTTCAAGTGACTTACCCTTTGTTTCAGGCACATACAGATATGTGAACAGCCACTGCAGGAATGACATCAGCGCCAGAAAAAGAAATGTGGCAGTACCTCCCACCGATGCCAGGAAATGTGGGAAAAGAAGAACCACAAAAAAGTTAAATATCCATTGGGTAAATGATGCAAAGGCAACAGCCTTTCCCCGTATCCTGTTTGGAAATATTTCTGAAACGAGTGTCCAGAATACCGGTCCGATACATGAGGCAAAAAATGCAATAAACGACATGATACAAATTAGGGTAAATAAACTGTCCATCTTCAGATAGAACGACACTGCCAGCAACAGTAATGTTATCACCATACCCATTGATCCTATCAGGTATAGCAGTCGTCTTCCTATTTTATCGACAAAATAAATTGCAATGAAAGTGAATAAAAAGTTTATCAGACCTAAAAGGGAGGTTTGGAGCAAAGCATTTTTTATCTCAACACCTGCAGCAAGCAGAATTTTGGGTGCATAGTCAACAATTGTATTAATACCACTTATTTGCACCAGAATGGCAAGAATGAATCCAATAAGAATCACTTTTCGGGATTTTGATCTGAATAACTCACCAATGGATACTGATGATGAATTCTCCATAAGTGATTCAGCAATTTGTTTAATTTCATTTTTTGCTGTCGTTTCACCTCCGATTCTTGTAAGCACTCTCATTGATTCTTCTTTCCTTCCGGCTTTGTACAGCCAGCGGGGGCTCTCAGGTATGAAAAACAACCCCACAAAAAAGATTACCGAAGGTATAACTCCGGTGGCAAACATCAATCGCCAGTTATTCTCAACATCATGCAATCCATAGTTGATTGTATATGAACATAGTATTCCCAGAGTTATGGTAAGCTGGTAGATTGCAACCAATGTGCCTCTGTTTTTAGGGGGAGCAACTTCTGCCACATACATGGGTGATAGTACTGAAACAGCTCCGACAGCGAGACCGCCTAATACACGTGCTGAAATGAACAAAACGGATGAAGTTGCTATGGCTGTGATTGCGCAGGAAAGGGCAAAGAACAGTGCTACCACAATAAGAATCTTTTTTCGTCCATATTTATCTGTAAGCACTCCTGAGCCAAAAGCTCCTATTATTGCTCCAACAAGAAGAGAACTCACTCCCCAGCCCAACTGAAGCTCATCCCAACCGAAATATGGCTGAATAAAGGGAACTGCGCCAGAAATAATGGCAATATCAAAACCAAACATCAACCCACCCATAGTTACAACAAGGCAGATAAAATAGAGATACAGTGTGCTGCTTTTCATTATGATTTTTTATTTAAAGGGAATTAAATACCCATGGTTTTTCTTACATAATCCCTGCTCATTTTCAAACTTTCTTTAAGTGGTCTGCTGGGAATAAATCCATTTTCATACGCTAATTCAATAATTGCATCTCCTTCAAAACTGATTTCTTTCAGCAAATCTGCAAGCTGCTTGAAATCAACGTTTCCTTCGCCAACAGATTCAGGCCATTTCCCGTTGCTGAGCTGATCACGCAAATGGAGAAAGGGAACCTGGTTCCTGAATTCCCTGAGAAAAGTAAGCGGATCAACACCTGCCCGTTGCAGCCAGTTTAAATCAGGTCCAAGCTTTATGTCCGGTATCCTTTTTAGTGTTCCTCTCAAATCGAACATATTATTTTCAACTTCCGGAATATGGTTATGCAAATTCAAAACTATGCCTTTTTCCTCTCCTAACGAAATAATCTTTTTCAGTATGTCGGCCTGGTTATCAAAGTCTTCCTCTGTCTTGTGTCGTCCCACAGGTTCTCCAACAGTTACCCCAAATGTTCTTCCTCCAACAGAAGACATATTAGTTAATATCAAATCAACTTCTTCAAGTATCTCGTTATGTTTGTCCTTGTTCCACATGGCTCCTCCATAAGAAGTTCCAATCAGATCTATTTTATACTGATCAATCAATTCCCTTATTTGCTTTGTATAAGTTGGACTTCGCAAAGGAGTATCCATTGTTTCTATTCCATCGAAGCCTGCATAAGACATATCTGAAAATATCTGACCCAGAACCGGAGAGACGTCATATCGTGGAAGAGTGCTGGCATAAATCCATACCTGGGCACCAACAATTATTTTCTTTTTGTTATTTCCACCTTTTATATGACAAGAAGTTAAGGATCTTTCCAAAGCTAAAGCCATAACAGAAAGAGATGCGCTTTGTATAAATTTTCTTCGTTCCATATTCAATTTTATTTAAGTTATTAACTGACGAGAAATGAGAACCCGATCAAAATATTAATGTCTTATCAGACTATAACAAGAGTTAATAAGAGGTTCAATTAGGTAAATTTGTGCGGCATTTCCGGCAAATTCCATCCATTATGATAAGTATGTTTGATATAAGCATTTGCACTTGCAAGCGCATTGAAAGTCTCAAATTTCCTGTTAAAAGTGGGATGACCATCAATCACATTAAACGCGTCGGAAGTTATGATCTTCAACTCATCACTTTCTGAAATATTGGTGAATCTCATGTTTTCCCCATCCCATTTTAATGCTTTGTTCAGCCCCTGCAGCCTGATAGCAAGGACTCCCAGCAAAACCATTTCATTGAAAGGCCCTGCATTAGCGAAGTTAGAAGAACCCTCTGTTCTGTTCTCAGGCGACTCTTTGCAAGCACGTATCCAGTCCTGCTCATGAGGTCCGTCCGGATAGAATTTATCGCCTCCCGGAACACGGCGCAGATAAGGTTTCACTTCAGGAATACGACCGCTGAGCAACCTCGGGAAAGAGCCTCCACACCCACACATAAGGGTATCTTTTGTGCCGATAAAAAGACAGCCTCCAAGTCCATCTTTCATTAAGTTCTCCCCTTCAGGAAGCAGGTCTGAAAGGTTGGGAAGCAACCCCCCGTCGTACCACTGAACTTTAACTGCAGGCATTGCCAGTTTTGGCATATTTTCACGGGCTGGAAATGCAAATTCAACAGTTTCTGCGTGAGGAGCTGACTCAGTATTGATATTGGTTGAACTTCCGCGCACTTTATCCGGATATCCGAGTTTTAAAGCTCTGAAAACCGGATCTAAAACATGGCATGCCATATCTCCAAAGGCACCAGTACCAAAATCCCACCATCCTCTCCAGTTCCATGGAGTATAAATCTCGTGATATGGTCTCATGGGTGCGGGGCCGATAAACAGATCCCAGTTAAGTGTTTTTGGCACCTCCATTGCTTTTACCGGTCTTTCTATTCCCTGCGGCCATACAGGACGATCTGTCCAGGCATGTACTTCTTTAATTTCACCAATTTCATTATTCCATATCCATTCACAGAGCTTTCTCACATCATCGTGTGAGTTACCCTGGTTTCCCATCTGCGTGGCAACTTTGTATTTTGCAGTCAGTTTTGTGAGCAGACGTGATTCATAAACAGAGTGCGTAAGCGGCTTCTGGCAATAGACATGTTTACCCAGGGTAATAGCGGTTGCTGAGATAGCAGCATGTGTATGGTCAGCTGTTGCAACCATCACTGCATCAATTGATTTACCCATCTCGTCGAACATTTTACGCCAGTCCCAGTATTTTTTTGCATTGGGAAAATCCTTAAAACATATATCACTGTATTTCCAGTCGACATCACAGAGAGCAACTATATTTTCGGCTGTCATCCCTTTCAGGTTCTGATGCCCTTTGCCGCCGATTCCTATTCCTGCGATATTGAGCTTATCGCTTGGCGCTTTATGGCCCAGGCCACTTACAACCTGACTCGGAAGAATTGTGATTCCGGCAGAAGCGAGTCCTGCATTTTTCAAAAAACCGCGGCGTGATCCACCAAATTCTTTCATAGCAATTATTATTAATTGTAAAGTTCCTTAATCTTAATACTTCTAAACGACACTTTTGTGCCATGATTCTGCAGGGTGATATTTCCGGCATCATATTTACCATAATCCGGAAAATTGGCCCATTTACCACTGTTGCGTAATTTTTCCCATTCTTCGGAGTTTTTGTTGTATTCTACAACAATTTGTCCGTTGAGAATCTGTGTAACGTGGTTTCCGTTAACTACCAACAACAGGTGGTTCCATTCTCCCAATGGTTTGTAGGGTTTCACTTTTGGCGGATACATGGCATAGTTTGCTCCGTTTATTTGCCAGTCTTGAAGCGAATCAGGCCAATTCTCATGATCGATTATCTGAAATTCAGGACCGGTTTCGTAAGGAAATTTGTATTTTGCATTTTCCTCAACCTGATAGATGATACCACTATTGGCGGCTTTTGTGAGTTTGTACTCTATACTGAAAGCAAATTTAGTATATACTTTGTCAGTTATAATATCCTGACTTTCAGCACTTCCGGTAGTCGTGATTGTAAAAGCACCGTCTTCAATAATCCAGCAATCCGGTACTGTTTTCATGTTGTAGCCGTGCCATCCTTTACCATTTTTCCCATCGAACAGCAATTGCCAGCTATTTGCCTTTTCTTTATCAGATAAAGTGTTTGGTTGTGCATTGCTTTCCAGCTCTGAAAAAAGAGTCATGGGATCATATTCCTTTTGGGTAGAACACAAACTAAAAAATATTGCACATAGCAATAATACTGGGAAATTCAGGTGATTTTTCATACCATTTTGTTTTATTAATATTTCAATTTTTTCTCAACGCCAGATACCATAACTTTTTTAACATCAATCTTTCCATAGGAAACCACCAAAAAAGGTTCCCCATTTTTCATGCTTACATTACCAAAGCCCGTGGCTGTGCACAGAAATGAGGTGAAATCTCCGATCTTAGAATCTATGTACAAAGTTTTTTCAACCGCATCGTAACGAATCCCGGTAAGTCCTTCAAGCAATGCATAGCTTGACATAGCCCTGGCATACCAGCTTCCGCATTCATATTCATTGAAAGGATTACGAACGATGCCATTGTACCTGTTGCGAACTGCACGCACAATATCAAGGCCCATTCCCACTTCACCCTTGAACATCAGGTGGCTGGCAACCTGGTATTCGACGCCTGTCCACACCTCGTTGCTGTATATAAATGGTAATGAAAGCTTTCCTCCCTTTGGCCAGGTACAAAGCAGCAAGCCGCCATCCTTGCCAATTGCATAAGTTGAACGCTGCGGGTTAACATGGTCAATCAGCGTGGGTTTCAGGTTGTATTTGTGTACCGAGACCAGGTGGCTTTTCACTTTGTTGTCGTCAATGGGTTCATTCAGTCCGCAAACTTTTGCCATCCACATGCCCAGAATCCCGTCAGATAAACAACCTTTGCCATACTGGTATTTTGGCCCTTCTTCGTTCAGCAGTTTCATGGCTTCTTCGGAATAGTTTGTTCGATAACTTTTTTTGGCGGCATCAACCGGACTTGGCGAATGAAGCCCTTCCCATTTTACTTTTTGGATAAAGTATTCTCCATCATAAAGATCCGATTCCATATATGCTTTGCCTTTATTCAGCAAGGTTTCATAATCTTTATAGGGAGCTTTGATAGCTTTGCTCATTTCGATAAACGAAGTCAGTGCCCCCAAATAAAAACTGGTACACATTCCATCGGGTCCCCAGAATTCGATATCGTAGGTATTGTGATGGGGCTCTTCGAGATATCCATTTTTATTGGGGTCCCACGATTTTTGGCAATAGTCGAGACTTGCTTTTACTTTCGGATAGAGGCTTTTCATCCATTCGGTACTACCACTGATACGCCACTCCCTGTAAACCTTCATGATACCTCCAAGCTGACCATCGGCAGCCGGGTGAAAATCGTGTGGTGGTTCTGAAATGGGAAGGTTGACCCTGAAATTCTGATGTCCCTCGTCGTTTTGGCTTACGTTGAATTCCGTTTCACGGAATGTTCTTTCAAGATTGGGGAAAAGATGCGGTATTGCCTGCGCGTAGTTCCATACATGGGTGCAACTTCCGTGGCAACTGCCTTCAGTGTAGTCGCAGCCTTCCCATGCCCACAAACGTCCGTCGGCCTGACGCAGGATGGTAGGCGATTTAAGGATGGTAAGGTTAGCTGCTACGGCTTCAATCACTTCGGCAGGCAGTGTTGAGTTGTAAAATGCATCGCGAAAGAGTTCGCTTTTCCTTTTCAGTTCGTTATAGTTAGCTGTCCAGTAACTGATTACTTCATCTATGTTTTTAAATTTTCCGGCATACCATGTTTCGTATGGAGGCAGTTTATCTTTTGTTCCGGGAACGTTGCCAATGGAAAGCTTGTTTTTTGGAAGATACCAGCTGAAATATACCCTGATAGTTTTTCCCTCTCCCGGATTCAGGGTAAACGGAACATACATTGAAGCTCCCATAACCGGTTCGTTCCGCGGTGGGTTGTTAGGCAATGTGCATTTTTCAATGTTTTTCCAGAGCATCATGTACGGGTCGAACCATTCGCCTCGAAACCAGCAATAATCCACTACTACAGCAGGGTCGTCGGTGAATACGGCAAAACCGGTTTTCCCTAATTCAGTTTTCTCCTGCAGGTTTTCCGACATGATGAATCCTCCTTTGGTGGGAAGAATCGGACCACCCCTTTCAACCAAAATGTTTCTGGAATTCCATGAAAAAACAGCCTCTAATTTTTCTATTGTGCTATTTTTAAAAGTGTATTCAAAAGCTCCCACGGGCAGGCTTGAATTATCCTCATCACCCGGAATGAAAGGGCTCCAGCCGGTTAGTTTGCATTCAAACTGAATATCAGCATCCTTCAGGTTGATGGTTGCAAAAGGGAAGCGGGCCGTAAATGAACCATTTTCGAAGCGTGGAAGTCCGTACAATTTACCCGGTGCACCCATCCCCGAACCTGTCTGGCCAAAAACCTTCCAGTCGGGAATCTGGGCTTCGAGCACTTTTGCCTCTTTTCCCCTGCCTTTAACGCTGATGGCTGCAAAGCAAACAGGCTCGTTCAACATCTCGGGCTTGTGTTTTACCGATAAATGCGAAACCGAACCCGTTCCATCCAGACAAAACATTCCCGATCCAATGCCGCCAATTGGAAAGGCAATCCTGTCGAGGTGTTTTGCGGTATAGACGCCATTAAATTCACGTGGGTTATTTTGGGCAATACTGATTCCCGGATTCACCAAAAACAAAATACATCCGGCAACAAGGGTGATTAACAATGTCTTCGATAATTGAATACTCCAAAAGCTTTTCATCTTGTATGCTTTATTGATTTAAGTCCTATTTAATTCCTTCGGTTTTATCGACACTGAATATTTCTTCAATCAGCTCTTTGTACTGTCCGTGCAGGGTATTGCGTTTCAGTTTCAGCGTTGGTGACAATTCACCGGTTTGCATTGTCCATTCATCAGCAACAAGCCTGAACCTTTTGATACGTTCAAAATCGCCCAATTGCTTATTGATTGCTTCCACTTCATGCTGATATTTGGTGACCACCTGCGGGATTTTAATAAGGTCGGCATTGTCCTGAAATGCAATCTGGTGAAAGGCTGCCCAATTGTGCAGGTTCTGAAAATTGGGCATCACAATGGCGGAAGCAAACTTTTGATTGGATCCGATAACAATCACCTGTTCAATAAGCGTCGATTCTTTCAGTTTGTTTTCGATGGCCTGCGGGGCAATGTATTTCCCACTCGAAAGTTTGAACAGTTCCTTTTTCCTATCGGTGATTTTCAGGTATTTACCATCTATCATTTCGCCAACATCGCCTGTGTGGAACCATCCTTCGGCATCGATTACTTCAGTTGTGAGCACCTCATCTTTATAATAACCGGCCATGATATTGGGGCCTTTTGCAAGGATTTCGCCGTCATTAGCGATTTTAACCTGAATATCTTTCAGAATCGGCCCCACAGTTCCAAACATCACTTCCATTTTATTCACGTTGTTCACCGCAATTACCGGCGATGTTTCGGTAAGTCCGTACCCTTCGATAACCATGATTCGCGCAGCCCAGAAAATGCGGGCCAGCCTGGGTTGCAGGGCAGCCCCTCCCGAAACAATGATTTTGATATTGCCTCCAAAGGCTTCGCGCCATTTGCTGAATACCAGTTTATTGGCAAGTTCAAGCTGTTTTTCATAAAACCAACCGTTTTTGCCATGGAGTTCGTACCGTAAACCCAGCTTAACTGCCCAAAAGAAAATTAGCTTTTTTATTCCTTTCAGCTCGTGTCCTTTCCTCAAGATTCCATCATAAATTTTTTCGAGCAGACGAGGAACCGAAACAAAAATATCGGGTTTTACTTCTTTCATATTGTCCATCAGTGTACCCATATTTTCTGCATAATAAATACCAATTCCCTTATAAATAAAATGATAAGTCATCATGCGTTCCAGAATATGGCTCAATGGCAGAAACGACAACTCTTTCGACCCTTTATCCAATGGATGAACATGGGTTGTTTCGATACAGTTGCTTATCAGGTTTGAATGCCGAAGCATGGCTCCTTTCGGGTAACCGGTCGTTCCGGAGGTATATATGATGGTTGCCACATCTGTCGTGTCGATCCCGGCTTTAATTATTTCTAGTTTGTCTTGAAGTTTACCGGCGGATTCTTTTCCCATTTTCAGAATTTCGCTGAAATGTCTGGCTCCGGATACTGCGTTAAACGAATAAACATCCTGCACATTTCCCGAACGGTCGGCAATTGGTTTTATTTTCTCGTACAAGTTTTTATCGGAAACAAAAATGAACTTCGGGGCAGCATGATGCAGGATGTATTCATACTCTTCGATACCTATGGTAGGATAAACCGGAACTGAAATTGCTCCGGTCTGGCTTATTCCAAGGTCGGTAAAAATCCATTCCGGTCGATTGTTTGCAATAATTGCAATCCTGTCGCCTTTTTCAACACCCAACGAAAGCAGTGCATAACTTACCCAGTTGCAATGATTGGCAAATTCTTCCGTGTTGTATTTTATCCATTTCCCATTCTCTTTTCCGGCCAGAATATCAGGCTTGTCGGAGTAAAGTAACTGTGTGTGTTTAAGCAGGTCGAAGGTTCTTTTAGTTTCCATCGTTTAGTTTAATAATGATTGTTTCTCAATTATCCTTAAAGTTTGGTTTACGTTTTTCAATCCAGGCAAAAACGCCTTCTTTCAGGTCGTTCATATCATACAGTTTACCAACAGCTTCCGATTCGGCCAGCATGGTTTCTGTGATACCGGTAAAACGCCCGTTTAACACGGTTTGCAGACCAAAACGCATGGTTGCCGAACTGTATTTACACATTTGAACTGCAATTTTTCTCACCTCTTCAAGCATTGAATCAGCCGGAAAAACCTCGTTTACCAGCCGGAGTTCAAGCGCCTGGCTGCTGTTTATTTTCTGAGCCGTAAATATCATTTGCAGTGCCTTTCCATAACCAATTGTGGCCGGAAGTCTGTATGAGCCGCCGAATGCAGGCAGCAACCCAATCTGAATTTCGGGCATCCCGAAAATACTTTTATCGGATGCAAAACGCATGTGGCAACTTAAAGCCAGCTCGAGCCCGCCTCCCAGGCAAAATCCATGAATGGCTGCAATTACAGGCTTCGAACATTGTTCGATTTTCGTAAAAACACTTTGTCCAAGTTTGGAAATGTTGGCTGCCTCTCCGGCAGTTTTGGCAAGAGACATTTCCTTGATATCGGCTCCAGTCGCAAACGATTTTCCTGTGCCTGTGATTATGATAGCTTTAACCTCCTGGTTGTGATAAAAATCAGCCATACAGAAATCCAGACTTTTCAGAAGTTCTCCTGTTAAGCTGTTCCCTGGCGGATTGTTTATTTCTACTACTGCAATCTTTTCAGAAATATCAATTAATAGATAAGGATAGTTCATAATCAGATATTTACTTTTGAATATAAATTACTTTAATTTCAATATTGATTCAGATGTTTGTGATCAAAATCACGTTTGTTTAATGTTTTTTTCAATGGAATTTTCATGCCATCTGTTCCTTCCATCCATTCGTAAAGCACTTTAACATATTGTAATATTTCTGATTGCAATTCAGGTTTTTCTATCAGGTTATACATTTCGTTTGGGTCATTTTCAATGTCATAGAACTCATTCCTGTCCCAAATCCCATGATAACGGATATATTTATATTTATCGGTGCGAACGCCAAAAACACTTGGTGTCATTGGGAAGTCGTATTCCCAGAAGTATTCGTAAAAGATACGGTCACGCCAGTTTGATTCATCGCCCCTGAGGAGTTGAATAATGGAAGATCCGGGCATATAGACGGGTTTTTTCAACCCGGCCAATTCAATGCAAGTTGGGGCAATATCAATATTCTGCACCATTTTAGTGATTACCATGCCCCCTTTAAATAATTCAGGGCAACGGGCAAGAAAAGGTACTTTCACTGATTCTTCATAGAAATGACGCTTATCTATCAAGCCATGTTCGCCCCAACTAAAACCATTATCTCCCATATAAATTACCATTGTTGATTCGTCTAATCCTTCTTTTTTCAGATAATTCAGAACTGCACCAACACTTTCATCAACTCCTAAAAGAGTTTCACAATAGTCTTGTACCATTGTATTCAAATCGTTATTGCCATTGTACATAAAGTCCACTCCATGCCAACTTACACGTTGCTGAGCTACCCATTCCGGCCATTTCAGATTGCGATAGGCTTCAGTTTTTGTTTGGTCAAAAGTAATTGGAAGTGAATATTTTTCATTTTTATAGGTTCCTTTATGCCGTTTTGCCGGCTGAAAAAATGCATGTACTGCTTTGTGGGAGAGATAAACGAAGAATGGTTTCTTCTTATCCCTTTCGTTCAACCATTTCAGTGTGTGTTCAGTCAGCAAATCAGTAATATAAGTAGAATCTTGATAAGCAATGTGTTTACCATTGATGTTTAGTATTGGATTGTAATAAACTCCTTGTCCTTTAAAGCTTTCCCAATGGTTGAACCCCGGACGAGGGGCATCCGTATCTCCGCCCATGTGCCACTTGCCAAAAAATGCGGTCTGATACCCGGATGCCTGTAAATATTGAGGAAAGAAAGTCAGATTTCCCGGATCCGGAGCCTGATTGTCAACAATAGTATGTGTATGTGAATACTGCCCTGTTAATATCGAAGCCCTACTTGGCGAACAGAGAGATGTGGTCACAAAGGCATTTTTGAACCAGGCTCCTTCTGCAGCCATTTTATCAAGACTGGGGGTTTTTAGCCAGGGTACTCTCCCTGTAAAGCCCATAAAATCGTAACGGTGATCATCTGTAAGAATAAATATGATATTCCTTGGCTTTACCCCTTCAATAGTTTCAAGAGCTTTGAAGCCAGCCTGATTAGATTGTGAATGGCCGCAAAAGACTGAGTCCATAAATAAAGCCACCAAAAAAAAACTTTTTATTGCTTGCAAAGTATTAGAATTTATGAGTTAGTTCCGTCTCTATCTGCTCAAGTGATTTACCTTTGGTCTCAGGAAGTTTTTTCAGGATATAGAAAAACCCGAAAACGCAGATTATAGCATAAAGTCCAAATGTACCGGATGCACCAAATGCCTTGTTCAGGAAGGGGAATGAAAGCGTTAATATTGCGCATGCCAGCCAGAGGGCAAAAGTTGCAACAGACATTGCATGTCCCCGCACTTTGTTTGGGAAAATTTCAGACAATAAAACCCAGGTAATTGGTGCCAAAGTAAGGCAATAAATACTGATGGCAGTAACCACCCAGAAAAGCATAAAAAATCCTTGAATATGCAGGAAATATCCGGCTGCAATAATTGTATAAACGATGGCAAGTCCTCCTGCCCCAGTGAGCATCAGTGCTTTTCGGCCCCACTTATCAACGAGGAACATCGCTATTACTGTGAATATCAAGCTTACACTGCCAGTTAATACGATATTGAACAAGGTACTTGATATACCATAACCTGCTGCTGAGAAAACTTCTTCGGCATAGTTAAAGATCACATTAATACCACACCATTGTTGAAAAACTGCCAGCACTATTCCCAGAATAATTATTGGGGCCAGCTGCTTTGAAAATAAATGGGCAAAGCTAACTTTATTGTCTCCATCGTCATGGCGTTCAATGGTTTGGAAGATTTCATCCGTTTCTTGTTTTGCATAATCACTTCCGCCAATCCGTTTAAAAATACTCATTGCTTTATCTCTTTTCCCTGCTTTTGCAAGCCAGCGCGGGCTTTCGGGTACAAGCCACATTAAAATAAAAAACAATAAGGCGGGAACACTACATGCCCAGAACATCCAGCGCCAACCCATCTGCCCGTTCCATGATCCAGCTATCAATGAATCACTTGCTCCAATGGGGACAGGTTCTGCAATTAGCAGATTTGTCAGTTGAGCCCCCAATACTCCAAGTGCTATAGTAAGCTGATTGATAGAAACAAGTTTCCCCCGCATATGGGCAGGTGCTATTTCAGCAATATATACAGGTGAAACATTTGATGCAATTCCGATAGCAATGCCTCCAAGAATCCTGAAAAACATAAACAGGCTGAATGAGTCAAAGGCTCCGGTGCCAAGCGATGTGAATACAAAAAGGAATGCGGCAAAAAGAAGAGGGATTTTTCGTCCGTATTTATCAGTAAAATATCCCGATACTGCTGCTCCTATCAGACAACCAAAAAGAGCG
>Ga0315270_10000467_pt1 | contig 22365 bp, 20 predicted proteins | sample C1_bottom_MG_FD_204932 | JGI IMG/M metagenome (GOLD analysis project Ga0315270, IMG submission 204932) | Sediment microbial communities from Yellowstone Lake, YNP, Wyoming, USA - C1_bottom | ecosystem: Environmental > Aquatic > Freshwater > Lake > Sediment | place: USA: Wyoming | collected...
AGTTCATTTCTGCAATTTCGACTGGCTGGTCAAAAAGGCATGGATGCTACCGCATCCCGCCCACCTGACCAGGGTTACTCAAAATTGCACTTCATTCCTGAATTCGCCTTCTGAAATATCGAGAAATCCACCTCTTCAACACGCTGCCTGATTACTCTGCAGCCCATGCTCTCCAGCCATGGATTTTCATAGGGTTCGATAATGATGTGCTCACCCATACCGCCCTCAATAGCATTCAATTTCAGCGCTGCCTGGATGATCTTGCTCGAATTTCCCGCGCCTATTTCGATTATCTTTTTCGGTTTAACTCCACGCACAAAATAAAACAGTGTTTCCGCATCACCGGAATCAAAAGCGCCATTTCCAAAGTGGAAGCCCGCTATTTTAATCACCCCTTGCTCATACTCGTGTTTAAATTCTTCCGGCCTGGCAATGGCCTGCAAAAAAGCAAAATCCTTTTTTTCCCTGAAAAGCAGGCGCGCAAGTCGCTCACGATATTTAAAACCAACGGCGGAAAATGTCAGCGGTTCGTAATAATGATCCCGTATAGGCAGGTAGCCGCAGGCGCGGAAAATACGACGCGTCAGGGGTAAAATACGATTCGACGAAGCCATCGCTCTTCTGGCAAATACTCCCAGCCAGCCTATCATTGCCATCAACGCAAACAACGGGTCCAGCCAAATAAACATGCTCTTGAATAAATGCTTCAGCGATCCCATTTGCCTCCCGCGAGAAAATAGTAACAGTACCGCACCCCAAACCAGGGGCTTTTAATTGTCTTTCCCCGCCAATAACATCTGCCTGTAAATCGACTGTCTCAACGGGTGTCGCCAAGCGGCCAAAGCGATCAAAGCCAGGCAGGTGATAAGCGACAACTTCGCCACATCGAATGGCTGATCTACAAGTGACATACAATGAAATACGAGCCAGCCATTCAGCAGGCCGATCATGCAGGCAATAAAAAAGTGTCTGCTTTCGCGTGGAATGACCGATGGCATCGGAATTTGATAATCCCGATGAGAGCCAACTATGATAACTAGACATCCTGCAATGAGCGCCAGTACATACCCCAATGCCACCCCCAATCCTCCGAATAGCAAGCCCAGCATATAACTCATGAACAGATTCAATATTCCTATGACGACATGGGACACCGTATTCCATTGCAGATGCCCCGTCCCAAGGTTAACGAAATAAGCCGGCCCGACCAGCGAGTTGAACCAATAGCCTAATGCAAGAAGCAGGGAATATTCGACAAAATGCTGGTTGTACTGCCCCAGCCACAGATCGCTGATCAGCGGCACGCTTGCCGCAAGCGATGTAAATAGCAGCGAGGAGATAAAAAAGACCAACCCATAAGTCGACAAATAAGTATTTATGATTCCGTCTGGCGCATTCTCGGCTTGCTCCGCAACCTTGGGCACGACCACTTGGTTGGCGGAAATCAGCAACATCCTGAACTGCATCACCATGCGGCTGGCCATTTCGTAATAAGCGGTGGAATCCAATCCGCCGAATTTCGCCATCAACGCCTTGGTCACGGGATCAAACATCATGGAAAAAAAGGAAACTGCCTGGAAATTGACCCCATAACGTAGCATCTCGCGAAACAAGGTGTAGCTCCATTGAACCGGCAACAAGGGTAATGACGTGAGTTGCCGCCGTAGCATCACAAAATTACCCAGCAGCAAAAATAAACCCTGCCCGATTTGGGCCCAAGCCAAGCCGATCAAACCATGTTGAGGAAGAAACATCCACACAAAGAACAAAAAGAATACATTGCCTAACAGGGAAATCGTTACTCGCACATCGATACGCTGACATCCCTCCAGTCCAGACGCAAAAACCGCAGCAATTGCCCCCACCCAGGCAGACAACAATGCATAAGGCAATACGGCAACAGCGTCAATAATATGGGATTGCGGAATAAATTTTCCCATCAACCATGCGATGAAATCATGGCCCAGCCACAAGCCCCCCCCCAGCACTACTGCTATAGTACTGAGTGAAGTCTGAATGACATCTGCGGCTCTTTTCCTATCCCCTTGAGCAAGATACTTTGCCGTAAATTTAACAGTACTTCCAACAAACCCTAGGTCGCTGATTCTTGAAGCCGACACGGTGGCCAGCACGACCGCCCACACGCCGACCATTTCAACACCAATAGTCTTTAACAAATAACGGTACAAGAAAAAAAGGACGACCCCTGAAACAATCACCTGCATAACCGCCATGCTAGCATTACGGGGCAGGGTGCTTTTTTTCATTATTATCGTTTTGCTAAATGATGGGTTTCAGATCAGGCCTGCAGGGTGTAACATCTCGTATTATAATCAACACGCGACCACTATCATAACGGCATCATTCAATATGTTCATCTGTCCAAATCGCCATGCCTGAAAAAAATCCCATCCATCTGAAGCGTTCTTGCATTATGAGGATCAATAAAACCTTGTTGTAATGCCCACAATACAAAACCTTCACTTTCCAATCGATCAATAATATCTAGCCATAGACGCTGTCCTTCATAAAGGGGTAGCAACGAAAGTTCGATTAACACACCTCGCATTTTTGGCAGCACATTCTGCGCGCCATTTAATACCTGCCACTCAAAACCTTGAGTATCGATTTTCAAAAACGGATTTTTGAATTTAGCCACATAATCTGGAACAACAATATCCAGTGTCCGTATAGGGACCAACTCTTTTCCGACATAAGCGGTATGCGGAGCAACAGACAAGTGACTATCGAGCATAGGCAATAATGAGCTACTGGCTGAATTTCCCGCTATGTTGATTTCCGATTCTCCGTTGCAATCTCCAATTGCACAGCGCGGGTGGATAATCCACTTGCCATCAGCTTGGCTATTCTTTCTTAGAGAATCATACGCTTCAGATAAGGGTTCAAATGAAACTATATTTCCCTCATAACCTTCTCGGCGAACCTCAGAGGAAAATTGCCCCGTATTGGCACCGACATCCAAAATCAAATCGATTTCAAAGTGTTTTAGTGCGGTAACAATCTGAGCTGTTGGTGTTGAAGTAGCCGTATGCATACGAATATCAACACCTAATTGCCTAAATGCATTCTTCAGAATTTTCTGTATCATCGTATCAGCGCAATACACTGTTAACTTAAGGGGCTAAACAACCATCAAACCAATCGGCTTGACATCTTTACAGGCTCTGCTTTTCTTGAAAAAATCCAGTCATGTAATGCAAAACCATCCGGCTGAGTGTATGTGTAACCCAATGGCCGCAATATTCCGTCTATGTGTTCAAAAACTTTCTTATCAAAACATTCAACCAGAATAACAGGTCGGGTGACCGACAAGCATTTTTGTGCGCCTTGCAGGACTAAAGCTTCCGCCCCCTCAACATCCAGCTTGATAAATGCCACATGGGGCCTTCCCATTTCTTCCCATGCAGTATCCAGCTTGAGACTTCTTACGCGAATACTACTCCCTACATCTTTCCCTCCAATCGGTGTCATCAGAGAAAAATACGCTGAATCACTCGCCATATTAAGATTAACCGAGCCATCCTGATCTGAAAGGGCGCACTCAGTAACATTAACATTGGCAAAACTATTTCTATTTATATTCTCGATTAAGCGCTGAATGTTTCCATGAAATGCTTCAAATGCATACACCTTGCCCTTCTCACCAACAGATTGAGCCATTAACAATGTAAACAGTCCGACGTTTGCCCCGATATCAAAAGCCACATCCCCTGCACGCAATTGCCCGGCAACAAAACTTCTTTCTGCAGATTCAAACCCACCCCCTAACAAAAATCCCTGCCCCAAAGTTTCCTTGTAATAAAAAGACAGCACCGCGCCACCGGGCAAGGTAACATCAAAAGAGGCAGGGGGCGGCGGCAACAGGGGTATGACGATATAACGAATCAGCGGCCCCCTCCCTCTCTTGAATGGGAAATTCCGCACAGTCATGACAAATGGAGCGGCCAATGCCAATCTGATTTTCGTAAGCAAACTCATTCCATGTACCTCATTGCGCACTTGAACACTGCTCAACCCAATACGACAAGGAATCAATCAATGTAACAAATGGTCATTTATTTCAGGCCGCCCTAACCCACAGCCGCACCCTTCTTTCGCGAACAAAGGCGACGAACCCCGCTACAAAACCTGCTATCAATGCCGCGAACCCTATAATTTGCAACCGATGGGGCTTTATTTCCTTGTCCGGCTCCACGGCAGGATCCAGTACTTTAAAAGCAAAGTTCTTTTGCGTACTGGCCAACATGGCTTGCTTCAACTCACTGGCGATCAGGTCGAACAAAATTTTGCGCATATCCTCGATCTGAGTACGCCTCAGTTCGTCGTTCAGGTATTTAAGGTTGTTTGTACTGCGCGCGATGGCTTGCCGAGCCAAGTATTGATTCAGCCGCTCTACCAGATCATTAGCCCACTCTGCGGCCAGTCCGGCATTTTTTCCCTCAACCGAAATCGTGATTAACCCCGTTTTTTTTTCCAAGTTGACCTTCAGTGCGCCATCTTCAATGAACAGGCGATGCACATCCAGTTGTCCGGGTTGTTTTTTCGGGTCGTCATTCTTCCATTTATTATTTTGCTCATCCCATTTATCCGCAAACAGGATGGGCATAAGTTTTTTCTCCTGCACAAATTGCCACAGAAAGTCGCGCGACTTCAGCACCGCAATATTTTGTTCCACATCCCCCCCCCCGCCCAGAGAAATACCGGCCAGCGTAGCCATCCCCCCCAGCCCGCCCAGCGCCGAGGACAAGCTGCCTGCCTTGGAGTCGTCACTCGCCGAGGCTATCAACACCTCGGCGCGGTAAATGTTAGGCAGTAGCATGGATATACCCGCCGCTAGAACAGCGGCTCCCAAGGTCACCGACAGAATCAGGCGCTTGTATTTGAGCAGGATGCGTCCGTGTTCCACCAGATGTATCTCGTCATCCCCGCCGGGTTTACGCGTTTGAGATTCAAGCTGTTGCTGTTCACTCATTTGAATACCCCGATGGTCTTCATTGCAGCCAACGAGACGCCGATCTGCATCGTCGCTCTGGACCAATCCAGCACGGAGTCAAGCAAATTGAATTGATCCAATGCTTGCGGCACGACGATAGCATCACCCGGTTCAATGTGGGCTGTGCTGTCGCTAAACCATCCTTTGGTTCCGGCGTCCACCATGCCATTGGCGCGCACAACGTATACATGGCCTGCATCACCGGCCCGGGTTGTACCTCCCGCCATCTTCAGATAATCATCGCGCCCTGCCCTGTCGCGATAAACAAAGGCGGTCTGGTTATAAACTTCGCCGAGCACCATAACTTCATCCGGGCGTTTGGGAATATATAGCTTGTCGCCATCTCGTATCGCAAGGTCAAACGCCGTTCCTTTAAGTTTTTCAATATCGGCTAGCTCAATCACAACCCGTCCGGTCGCACGAGCTAACTGCAATTGTTCGCCAACACGCTTGGCCACCTCAAGTTGTTTCTTCTGGCGTGTACGTATCGTTTCGTCCTTTAGTGAATCAGTAGTTGTTTCCAGCTTGGCGACTTCGGCTTCTGTTTGTTTCGCCAATTCATCAATCTGATTTTGCTGATCCTGCCTCACTGATTCTCGGGTAAAAAAAGCGGCCCGCAGATAGGCATCATCGGTATATCCGCCCGCGCGCAGTAGCACGCTGGAAAGACGCGCCCCCTCTTCTACCGGATATTTCCCGGGATATTTAACTTCCCCCTGCAACTCAATCCGGGAGACATTGCGCCAATTTGAAATAGTCCTGACTAAAAGTTCATCATGCGGTTTGAGCAAAATATTGGCATCCGCAACCCCCGCCAGCGCATCGCTCAGGTTCACCTCGAAATGGCTGCTTTGGCGACGCTTGCCGTCAACCACCTCATAACGGGTCAGTTCGGCGACTTTTAAGTATGATTCTTCGTTGGGGCCGCCAGCGGCAAATATCAAATCCAGCAAGCGCATAGAATCGGCGTAAGGATATTGGCCGGAATTGACAATTTGTCCAGAAATGGAAACAACATTCAACGGATCTATGGATGACTTGGAAAATACATAAACCTGATCGTCCGCATTCAACAACACATCCGAGTTTTTGTCTTGCTGTACCAGCAGCTTGTCCAGCGGTATACGCAGGGTAGTTATTGTGCGCGTCACTGGCTCGGTACGCTGAATCAGCGCATATCCCAGAAATGCGCCCGGTAATAAATCCCCAACCGAGCTAATCAAGGTGGTCAGCTTCATATCCTTAATCAAGCCATATTGCCCCGGACGTTTGACATGGCCGAGCAACGAAACCGTGTCGGCACGCATTCCCGGAATGGAGAAGAGCATCAGAATATCGCCATTCTGGACGACATCGTGACCCTGTATGTTGAAATCAAGAATGTTGCGGTCGCCAGCCTTGTTCAGCCGGTCTATCTGCATATGCGCCACATCGGCATCCGCCTGAGCGCCACCGGCGATTTGCAGCACATCCTGAACATTTTTTTCATCGCGCAATTCATATATCGCTGGCCTGGTGGCCAGCCCTGCCACCCCAACCACCGGCCCAATTGGCGGGATGAACACGACATCGCCCGGCATCAGGCGCTCGTCGGCGCGACTATCGCCCCTCAATAAAAAATCATAGAGATCGAGTTCCCTCACTGTCTTGCCATTGCGCTTGAGCTGGATGTGGCGTAACGACCCGCTCTTGCTCACCCCGCCCGCAGCAAACAAGGCGTGAGATATGGTCGAAAATCCGCTGACCAAATACGAGCCGGGATGAGTCGCATCGCCCAGAACAAATATGCGGATGGAACGCAGCCGCCCCATGGTGACGGACGAAGTAACACCTATCGCTTTTCTATGCAACTGCGCTGCTACCAATGCCTTGGCCTGAACGAAACTCAAGCCCGCCAAGGCCAACGAACCCACTTTCGGCAGCTCAACAACGCCGTTACGGTCTACCACCAAATTCAGGGTATCGTCACGACTGCCATAAAGCTGCATTTGCAACTCATCGCCCGGCCCCAGCACATATTCTGGCGGAACAGGAATGTCGGCAGCGGGGGAAAATGTATTGGGAGCGCCGATAAATAACTGGTAGCCAAATTGCGACAGGTCGCTGTCCACACCCCTCACCTTGCGGTTCTGCAGGAAACGCTCCCAAGAGGAGCGTAATTTGAAATCTTCTTCGCTGGACTTGGAAATATAATTTTGCGCTGCGCTATCCCCGTTATCCTTCTTGTCTGCGCTATCCCCGTTATTCCTCTTGACCGCATCGTGCTTTCTGGTTTGCTCTGGCTCATCCAAGCCTGACTTTTTTAATGCGTAAGACTCATCCTCCTTCACGCTCACCTTTGAAACCGATTTCAGGCGCGCACGCATAGAAGTTTCAATCGCACTTGGCCCCATGTTGGACTGTTGGGGCTGAACGGCCAGTTGCTCTTTGGCAATTTCTTCTGCGCTCACGGTACTCGTGCGCCCCTTCTTGCCTGTTTTTCCGGCGCTCAGGGCTTTTAACATTTGCGCCTGTTGATCGGACGTACCCTTGAATTGGTTTTTTAGCGCCTCAACATCAACATCAGGCGCTCCAGCAGCATCTTCCGCCTGCACGCCGGGCGCAAACGCCAATAACAAGCACACTATCAGCCCCAGATAGCCATGCATTCTTTTCAAGACCTACCCCTCCCAATAGCAACATAACGCTGCTCGATGCAACTCATTTTATTCCTCATGCGAGATCGTCCCGCGCGCCACCAAAAAATTAAAAATCAATCCGACTGAATCATCAATTGAGGTTTCCGCACTATTGATCGGCAGGTCTGGCCGCTCGGGAGGCTCATACCGGGAAGATATTCCGGTAAAGTCCTTAATCAGCCCCTGTCGCGCCATTTTATAGATGCCCTTCACATCCCGCTGCTCGCACACCTCCAGCGGACAATGGCAGTAAATCTCGACAAAATCTTCATCTCCCATCAACGCGCGTACCCGCTCTCGATCCTCCCGGAAAGGTGAGATGAAAGCAGCAAGAACGATCACTCCGGCTTCAGTAAACAGCCTGACTACTTCGCCGATACGGCGGATATTTTCTTTGCGGTCAGTTTCAGAGAATGCAAGGTCTGCGCACAGTCCATGACGCACATTGTCCCCATCCAGGACAATAGTGCGGCAACCAGATTGGTGAAGCTTTTCTTCCAGCGCATGCGCCAGCGTGGATTTTCCGGAATTCGACAAGCCCGTAAACCACAGCACCACGCTTTTATGTCCGTTCATACGCTCACGGCGATGACGTGTTACAGAGGCATGATGCCACACTAGGCTGGGCGATGTATTTGAAATTTTGTCATCTGTCATAAGCAATTATCCAGCAACAACTAGACAACTCGCTACGCCATTGGCAATAAAGAAAGCGCAGAAATTTTGGTCGGGGCGAGAGGATTTGAACCTCCGACCACTTCACCCCCAGCGAAGTGCGCTACCAGGCTGCGCTACGCCCCGAAGGCGCGGATTATAGCAGAGAGAGCCGCTTAAGAAAGTGCTTTAGATAATTTTCCGCGTCGCGAACGCGCGGAATTACGCTTCGAGCAGGGCGATAATCTCGCGCAATTCACGGCGAAGAAGGGCAGGATTAAAACTGCCGGAAGATGTTGGCACAGGCTCAGTTTCTTCATGCCGGATAACATGGCTATCAAGACGACTGCGCGCGCCGCTGATGGTGAAACCTTCTTCGTACAGCAATTGGCGGATGCGGCGGATCAGCAGCACTTCATGATGCTGGTAATAGCGCCGATTACCGCGCCGCTTAACCGGCTTGAGCTGGGTAAACTCCTGTTCCCAGTAACGCAATACATGAGGCTTCACGCCGCACAGCTCGCTCATTTCACCGATGGTGAAGTAGCGCTTGGCGGGAATCGGCGGTAATTCGGAATTATATTTGTGGTTTTCCATGATAGGTCTTCTCTACCATGCTCTTCAATTTCTGGCTGGGATGAAACGTCACCACGCGGCGTGCGGTGATGGGTATCTCTTCACCGGTCTTGGGATTGCGGCCAGGACGCTGCGGCTTGTCGCGCAACTGAAAATTGCCGAAGCCGGACAGCTTTACGCTCTCGCCCTGTTCCAGCTGCATGCGTATTTCTTCGAAAAACGACTCTGCCATATCCTTGGCTTCGCGTTTGTTCAAACCCACTTTATCAAATAACAGATCGGCCAGTTCGGCCTTGGTCAATGTCATGCCTTCCTCCTAAACACGCAACTGCGCTCCGGCCCCTTGCAAAATAGCGACCAACTGCGCGATGCTCTTATCAATTTCTGTTTCCGTCAAAGTTTTCTGAGTATCTTGCAACAACACCCGGAAAGCAAGGCTTTTTTTGCCTTGCTCCACGCCTTTGCCGCGATACAAATCAAACAGCGCCAACTCGACCACACTGGACACGCTCCCGGATTGCATCGCATCCAGCAAAGTTTGCGCGGTCACGCCTTCGTCCACCACCACAGCCAAGTCGCGTCGTACCGGCAGGAATTTTGATACTTCTGCGGCGCGTGACACCGTGGATTGCATCAAGGCTTCCAGCTCAACTTCGAACCACACCGCTGGCTGCGGCAATTCGTATTGTTGCTGCCACTGCGGATGCAGTTCGCCTATCCAGCCCACTGCGTTGCCGTCCTTCAGGATTTGCGCCGAGCGCCCCGGATGCGAGGCAGGATGGGCTTTTGCGACAAAATCCAGTTTCGCCACCCCGAACAGGGCTTCCACATCGCCCTTCACGTCATAGAAATCCACATTGCGCGCCGCAGCACCCCATTGCTCAGACACGGCTGTGCCATAAGCCAGCCCGGCGATGTGTTCTTTCTGGCCGTAGTCACCATCCGCCTTGGCAGCAAAACAGCCGCCCGCCTCAAACACGCGCACGCGCGGCTGCTTGCGCGCAAGGTTGGTGCGCAAAACGGCAAGCAGCCCGCCCAATAAACTGCTGCGCATCACGCTCATCTGGCTGGCGATGGGATTTTTCAGGGCGATGGGCGCGGTGTTGCCACACAGGTCACGCTCCCAACCCGCTTCCACGAAGGAATAGTTAATGGTTTCCTGGTAATCGCGCAGCACTAGCGCATTGCGCAATTGCGACAGCGGACGCTGCGCCTCGGCCTGCGGCAAGATGGACATGGTGGCTTGCGGCGGAACGGGCTGGATGTTTTCGTAGCCATGCACGCGCGCAACTTCTTCGATCAGGTCTTCTTCAATAGCGATGTCGAAACGGTAGCTGGGCGGAGTGGCGCTGAATTCTTCACCACTCTTCTGGAACGCCATGCCCAGCCGATCCAGGATTCCGCCGATTCCAAATGCATCCTCCTCCACACCCAACACCCGCTTCACGCGCGCGGTGCGCAGTTTCACCGGATTGCGCGCGGGCAATGCGCCCTGCACTTCTGTTACCGCCCCGGCTTGTCCACCGCAGATTTCCATAATCAATTGCGTAGCACGGTCTAATGCTTCCAGCGTGGCGGCAAAATCCACGCCGCGCTCGAAGCGGTAGGAGGAGTCCGAGCTAAAACCTAAACGGCGAGATTTGCCAACGATGACGCTGGGCGCGAAGAATGCGCTCTCCAGGAAAATATCTACTGTCGCATCGTCCACGGCGCTCTCTGCACCGCCCATCACGCCAGCCAGCGCCACGGGTCGCTTGCTGTCGGCAATCACCAGCATGTCGTCCTGCAAATCAATGGTTTGTTCGTTTAGCAACTTGAGCTTTTCCCCACGCCGCGCGAAGCGCACTTCGATGTCACCTTCCAGCTTGTTCATGTCAAAGGCGTGCAAGGGCTGCCCCAGTTCCAGCAGCACATAGTTGGTCACGTCCACAATGGCGCTGATGCTGCGCAGGCCGCAACGCTCCAGACGCTGCGCCATCCACGCGGGGGTTTCAGCTTTCGCGTTCACCCCGGTAATCACGCGCCCGGTGTAACGCGGGCAGGCGGCGGCAGCCACTTTGATTTTCAAACTGCGCTCGCTGCCCTGCTTGAATGCCGCAGCGGGCAAGGCTTTCAGCGGTGCGCCAGTGAGGGCGGCGACTTCGCGCGCGATACCGCGCAGCGACAAACAATCGCTGCGGTTGGGCGTGAGCTTCAATGTAATCAGGTGGTCGTCGAGGTCGAGGTGCTGACGTATGCTCTGCCCGACTTCCGCATCGGCGGCCAGTTCCAGCAAGCCTTCGCTGACTTCCGCCAAGCCCAGCTCTTTCGCCGAGCACATCATGCCGAAGGAGGCGATGCCGCGCACCTTGGCTTGCTTGATTTCGATACCGGGCAGCTTTGCCCCCACCAGCGCGCAAGGCGCTTTCATGCCGACGCTCACGTTTTGCGCGCCGCACACGATGGTCAGTGGCTCGGCCTGTCCCACGTTCACGGTCAGCACATTCAAACGGTCGGCATCGGGATGTTTTTCTTTGGTCAACACTTGCGCAACGACGACCTTGTCGAAGGCGGGTGCGACAGCGGACATACCCTCCACTTCCAGCCCCGCCATCGTCAGCAAATGCGCCAACTGCTCGCTGGTGAGCGATGGGTTTACGAGTGAGCGCAACCAGGATTCGGAAAATTGCATAGCTAATTAAACTGCTTCAAAAATTGTAAATCGCCTTCAAAGAACAAACGCAAATCGTTCACGCCGTAACGCAGCATGGCGAGGCGCTCCACGCCCATGCCGAAGGCAAAGCCGATGTATTTTTCGCTGTCTATGCCGACGTGCTTGAGCACGTTCGGGTGCACCATGCCGCAGCCGCCTATCTCCAGCCAGCCGCCCTTCCAGCTCATGTCCATTTCCGCAGATGGCTCGGTGAACGGGAAGAACGAAGGACGGAAACGCACTTGCATGTCCGTCGTTTCAAAATAATTTTGCAGGAAATCGGCGACCACGCCCTTGAGGTCGGCGAAGCTCACGCGCTCGCCTATCCACAAGCCTTCGACCTGATGGAACATGGGCGAGTGCGTTGCATCGGAATCCACGCGGTAAACACGACCCGGCGCGATGATGCGGATGTCCGGCATGGAAGCCAGATGCTTGTACTTCTCTACATGCGCCTGCATGTAGCGTATCTGGATGGGCGAGGTGTGCGTGCGCAGCACATGCTGCTCGTCTATGTAGAAGGTGTCGTGCATGGCGCGCGCCGGATGGTCTTCCGGGATGTTCAGCGCGGTGAAATTGTAGAAATCGCTCTCGATTTCCGGGCCTTCTGCCACGGCGTAACCGATGGAATGGAACAGCGTTTCCATGCGTTCCAGCGCGCGCGTCACCGGGTGCAGCCCGCCCACGCCCGTGCCGCGTCCCGGCAGGGTAACGTCCAGCGATTCCGCCGCCAGGCGGGCGTTGAGCGCTTGTTGCTGAATGGCATCGCGCCGCGCTTGCAGCGCCGCTTCGATTTGTTGCTTGATTTCATTGATGCGCGCGCCGGCTGCCGGACGTTCTTCCGCAGAAAGTTTACCCAAGCCTTTCAGCAGACCAGTTAAGCTGCCTTCCTTGCCGAGATAGCGCGCTTTGGCGTTTTCCAGCGCGGCTGCGTCGTCTGTCGCTGCGAAAGTTTTCAGCGCGTCATCGAGTATTTGTTGTAGTTCTTGCATGTCTGCGTCTTGCTTCATGGCTCTTGAAATAAAAAAGGAGGCATGACGCCTCCTTTTTTATATTGCGCAATAATTACGCGCCGAGGCTGGCTTTAGCTTGTGCGACGATCTGCACGAAGGCCGCTTTATCGAACACGGCCAAGTCGGCCAGCACTTTGCGGTCTATCTCAATCGCAGCGCGCTTCAGGCCGTTCATGAATACGCTGTAGCTCAAACCCTGCTCACGCGCTGCCGCATTGATACGCGCAATCCACAATGTGCGGAACTGACGCTTCCTTTGACGACGGTCACGGTAGGCATATTGCCCAGCCTTCATCACCGCTTCTTTGGCAATGCGATAGACGTTCTTGCGGCGGCCGCGGTAACCCTTGGCCTGATCTAAAATTTTCTTGTGGCGCGCACGCGCCGTTACACCACGTTTAACTCTTGGCATTTTCTATACTCCTTAAGCGTAGGGCATCATGGCGCGAACAGACGCCTTGTTGGTTGCGTGAACTTCAGTCGTACCGCGCAACTGACGTTTGTTCTTGGTGGTTTTCTTGGTCAGAATATGACGTTTGAACGCGCTCGCACGCTTGATGCTTCCGCCGGCACGAACAACAAAGCGCTTTTTGGCACTGCTTTTTGTTTTCATTTTTGGCATGACAACTCCTTTTATTTGATGACGCCGGGAGGTTCCCCATAGGAACACTTGAAAACCCGGAACCACTTGTTTGGGGCTGTTTGCTGCTACGCCATATCAGCAGCCCCTTGGCCGACACAGTATTAAATTATTTCTTCTTCACCTTCGGTGCCAGCACCATCACCATCTGGCGGCCTTCCATCTTGGGGAACTGCTCAACCACGCTATGCTCCTCCAGATCCACCTTGATCCGCTCGATCAAACGCATGCCGAACTCCTGATGCGCCATTTCACGACCGCGAAAGCGCAGGGTAATTTTGGTCTTGTCGCCCTCACCCAGAAACTTGATCAGGTTGCGCAACTTGATGTTGTAATCGCCGTCATCCGTTCCCGGCCTGAACTTGATTTCCTTGATCTGCACCTGCTTCTGTTTGAGCTTGGCTTCATGCTGCTTCTTGCTCTCGGCATACTTGAATTTGCCAAAATCCATCACCCGGCAGACTGGCGGCTCCGCCAATGGGGCGATTTCCACCAAATCCAGCTCCGCCTCTTCCGCCATGCGCAACGCTTCCGCGATTGCCACCACGCCGACCTGCTCTCCCTCCGCGCCAATGAGCCGCACCTGCGGTGCCGTTATTTGCTCGTTGATACGCTGCGCTTTATCTTGTGCTATTGCAATTCTCCAAATAAATTAAGCCGCACTACCCGGCATCAGCTCGGCTTGCAAGCGCTGAATCAGCGCTTCCACCGACATCTGTCCTAGGTCTTCACCTTTACGGGATCGCACGGCAACGAGACCTGCAGCCATCTCCTTATCGCCAACAATTAGCTGGTAAGGCAACTTCTGCAAGCTATGTTCGCGTATTTTATAGGTTATCTTCTCATTACGCAAATCTGTCTGTACGCGGAACCCGGCAACACGCAAAGCCTCCCCCACTTGGGCGGTATAAGCGTCCTGCGCCTGCGAGATATTCATCACTACCATTTGCACTGGCGACAGCCATAAGGGAAAAGCTCCGGCGTGGTTTTCCACCAATATCCCGATGAAGCGCTCCAGCGAACCCAGTATCGCGCGATGCAGCATGACCGGCACTTTGCGCGTATTGTCCTCATCCACGAATTCCGCGCCCAAGCGTCCCGGCATAGAGAAATCTACCTGGATAGTTCCGCACTGCCAGGAACGGCCTATGGCATCCTTGATGTGAAATTCTATTTTCGGGCCATAGAATGCGCCCTCGCCCGGCAATTCTTCCCAGGACATGCCCGAAGCGCGCAAAGCTGCGCGCAGCGCATCCTCTGACTTGCTCCAGATTTCATCGGAGCCGACCCGGCTTGCCGGGCGCAGCGCCAGCTTCACCGCCACGTCGTGAAAACCAAAATCCTTGTACACCTTCAGCACCAGTGCATTGAACGCGGTCACTTCGGATTCAATCTGGCTTTCGGTGCAAAAGATATGGCCGTCGTCCTGCACGAAGCCGCGCACCCGCATCAGGCCGTGCAAACCGCCGGACGGCTCGTTGCGATGGCAGGAGCCGAATTCGCCGTAGCGCAACGGCAGCTCGCGATAAGAGCGCAAATCGGAATTGAATACCTGAACGTGTCCGGGGCAGTTCATCGGCTTGATCGCGTACTCATGCTTTTCCGACTCGGTGGTGAACATGCCGGCCTTGAAGTGTTCCCAGTGCCCGGATTTCTCCCACAAAACGCGATCTATGATCTGCGGACAGCGGATTTCCTGATAACCGTTGTCGCGATACACGCTGCGCATGTATTGCTCGATTACCTGCCACATCGCCCAGCCCTTGGGATGCCAGAACACCATGCCCGGTGCCTCGTCCTGCATGTGGAATAAATCGAGTTGCTTGGCCAGCTTGCGGTGGTCGCGCTTTTCCGCTTCTTCCAGGCGGTGCAGGTAGGCTTCGAGGTCTTCCTTCTTCGCCCATGCCGTGCCATAGATGCGCTGCAACATTTCGTTATTGGAATCGCCGCGCCAGTAAGCTCCGGCCACCTTCATCAGCTTGAATACTTTCAGCTTGCCGGTCGAGGGTACATGCGGGCCGCGGCATAGGTCGGTGAATTCGCCTTCGCTGTACAACGACACATCCTGGTCCGCCGGGATGGAGGAGATTATTTCCGCCTTGTAGTTTTCACCGATGCGCTTGAAATACGCCACCGCTTCGTCGCGCGGCAGCACGCGGCGCGTCACCGGCAGATCGAGCTTGGCAATTTCAGCCATGCGCTTTTCTATAGCCACCAAATCATCCGGCGTGAAAGGCCGCGCATAGGAAAAATCATAAAAGAAGCCATCCTCAATCACCGGGCCGATAGTGACCTGCGCCTCAGGAAACAATTCTTTCACCGCATAAGCCAACAAGTGTGCGGTGGAATGGCGGATCAGCTCCAGCCCATCGGCATCTTTGTCGGTAATGATGGCGAGTTGCGCATCCGCTTGAATCTGGTGCGAGGTATCCACCAACTTGCCATCAACCTTGCCCGCCAGCGCCGCGCGCGCCAAGCCCGCGCCTATGCTGGCCGCGACTTCGGCTACGGTTACGGGCTGCGCAAAAGTGCGCTGCGATCCATCCGGCAGGGTGATGACAGGCATGGCTGAGTCTCTGTGAAAAATAAGGCTATTGAAAATAAAAATGCGGCAAAAGCCGCACTATAAGCGGCGCGCATTATATCCCAGCGCATCGTTGCCGGTCAAAACACCCGCATCCAAGCCATGTCTTGCCATAAAAAAATATTCCAACAATAAATTGAGCTAGCTTATAATCCATGCCGGGAGCAAGGTCATAATCGGTTCCCTCGGCAGTTGTAGTTGTCACGGAAGTTTTTCTGGATGTAAACACAACATTTAAGGAGAATTAATTATGATGGTACAAGCACAAGATGAACAGTTGTTGATGTTGATTTACCTCGCCATCGCCCTGCTTATTCCGGGCATTGTTTTATGGTTCGATGATGGCATAACACACAACAAGTAGTTCGGCAGCTCAAGTCTCCCGGCATCGCGCCGGGAGACTTGCAAAACATCCCTCCGCAAATGTTCACCCGCCCGGCATGTATCGTGTTCCCGTCTCAGTCCGCTGCCGGTACAATGCGCTCTTGGTAATTCCTCGCATAGATACACCATGACATCTCCCGGCTTGCCCCTTTGGGGATCGCTAACGGACTACGACCCGAATTCGCTATCTGTAGAACAGGCGCGACAGATCATCCGCCGTTTTCTGCACCCAGTCGCCGAACGTGAAACAGTCGCACTGCGCGACGCATTGCGGCGCACACTGGCGACGGATATCGCGTCGCCGATGAATGTGCCGCCACAGGATAATTCCGCCATGGATGGTTATGCGATACGTCTTGAGGATTTGTCCGGCAATACAACCAAATTCAAAGTAGCCGGACATTCTTTTGCCGGCCATCCATATGCCGGAACTGTTGCGCATGGCGAATGCGTGCGCATCATGACCGGCGCACTTATTCCAGACGGTTGCGATTGCGTGGTCATGCAAGAGCATGTTGACTTGGATGGTGATAGCATCGTCATCCGGGCCGATCACCAACATCGCGCCGGACAAAATATACGCCGCGCCGGTGAAGACATGCAGCAGGGTGCCATCGTATTATCCAGCGGCCAGCCCATCCGCCCTGCCGAGATGGGATTGCTGGCCTCGTTGGGTTTCGCGGAAATTGAAGTCTATCGCAAATTGCGCGTCGCGCTGTTTTCAACCGGCGATGAGTTGCAGCAACCCGGCTCACCATTGGCTGCCGGGCAAATTTATGACAGCAACCGCTATTCCCTGCTGGGACTATTGAGTGAACTGAATACAGAGATACTGGATATGGGCAACATACCAGATAATCTGTCGCTCCTTAAAAACACCCTGCTGGATGCCGCTTCCCATGCCGATGTGATCATCACCAGCGGCGGCGTTTCGGTGGGCGAAGCCGATTACATCAAGCAGTTGCTGGCCGAAATCGGCGAGGTCGTATTCTGGAAAATCGCCATGAAACCGGGACGCCCGCTGGCCTATGGCAAAATCGGCAGCTGCCATTTTTTCGGCCTGCCCGGCAATCCCGTGGCGGTGATGGTGACCTTCCAGCAATTCGTGCGCGATGCGTTGCAAATATTGATGGGACAACATCCTGCGCCCGCCCTGACCTTGCCGGCAATCTGCACCAGCCCCATCCGCAAGCTGCCGGGACGCACCGAATTCCAGCGCGGTATCCTGACGCAAGACATGCAGGGAAACTTGCATGTGCGCACCACGGGTGAGCAAGGTTCCGGCATACTCAGCTCAATGAGTCGCGCCAACTGCTTTATCGTATTACCTATAGAGCAAGGCAACGTCGAAGCCGGTGCCACGGTCAAAATTCAGATGCTTCCAACCTGAAACACCCTCATCATCTGCCTCGCCTCTAATTCAGAGCTTCCACGCTGTAAACCACCGCCAGGTGGTGAGTTGCACCCGGCGCGACACTGAGCACATTTTCCAACGCATTCGCACTTTCCACGCAGACCATGCCTCTGTGTCCCTGCGGACCGAAGTCGCCCATCTTGTCCGCCTTCTCCGTCCACGGGTTCCATACCACCGTGGAATGACTACCCTGCTTGGCAATGCGGATGGCGCGCTTCAAACCGCGATCCTCGATAACACAATCGGCAGTGGTGTTCAGGTACACGCGATCCACTTCGCGCTCGATCACGATTCCATCCTGTTGTTTCCTGAGCTCCGAAGCCCCACCCGCCTTGTCCATGTAATCGCAGCCTTCAAGGCCGCGTATGGTCATCTGCCCTACATCGCTGATATGGAAATAAGTATGCAGTGCCTCGCCCAGAGTAAAGGCATGCGTGCCGATGTTGCGCGTGACCAGCTCCACGCGCAGAGTTTTGCCTATGGTGAATTCGATTTGCACGCTGCACGGATGCGGCCACTGCGCGCGCGTGGCATCGGTCTCGATCAGGCCAAAACGAATATAAGTTGCGCCATCCGGCAATTCCCTGGATTCCAGCACCTCCCACATTACCGTGCGGGCATAGCCATGACCGGGCAGTTTGCTGTCGGTAGCATGCGCACCGAACCACGGCCAGCAGATCGGCACGCCGCCGCGTATAGATTTGCCCGCAGCGTACTTGGCAAACTTGGATACCCACACCACCGGCTCCTGCCCGCACGGCTGCCAGGTCACCAGATGCGCGCCTTGCAGCGCAATACGGGCGGTGGAATGGCTATTGGCAATCTCTGCCATGACCAGCCCCCCCTCGCCTGCCACAAACTGGAGGTGATGTGGAATGGCGTAACGCTGGTTGAGATCGGCGAGTTGCATGTTAGTCTCCAGTAAGTTTTATAGGCGCGCATTTTCGCCGCATTTCGCCTTGCGCGCCAGTGGCGTGGCTCATGTTTTCTGAAAGATAATCTGGAAGGCCGGGTGGATAAGCATGTCAAGGTTCATCCGGCTAAATTTCTATTGCCTCTTTTTTCAAACCAGCGGAAAGCGGATAATGGACGCCAAAATTCTTCGAAACACCTCCAGACACAACAACCATGAAAATAGAAAACTCCATCGCCCACTTACCCGAGCAAGAAGTGACTCCGGAAATTCTGCGCGAGAAGTATTGCAAGGGAGATGAAACCAGTGCGCAAGATGTGCGCAGGCGCGTGGCGTGTGCATTGGCTGCGACGGAGAACGACCCGTCCGCATGGGAGCCGCAATTTCTGTGGGCGCTGGAAAATGGCTTCATTCCCGGCGGTCGCATCAACTCGGCGGCGGGAACCGAACTGCAAGCCACACTCATCAACTGCTTCGTGCAACCGGTGGGAGATGCCATCAGCGGTTTGGTTGACGGCAAGCCGGGCATTTACGATGCGCTGCAACAAGCGGCGGAAACCATGCGCCGAGGCGGCGGTGTCGGCTATGATTTCTCCGAAATCCGCCCCAAGGATGCCTGGGTGAAAGGCACCAACAGCCGCGCCTCCGGGCCGGTATCCTATATGCGCGTGTTCGACCGCTCATGCGAGACCGTGGAATCAGCCGGTGCGCGACGCGGCGCGCAAATGGGCGTGCTGCGCTGCGATCACCCGGACATTGAGACCTTCATCCACGCCAAGGACGAGGGTGACCTGCGCAATTTCAACATCTCGGTCGGCGTGACCGATGCTTTTATGCAGGCAGTAGAAACAGACAGCAACTGGGATCTGGTACACGAGGCAAGGCCATCGCAGTTTGCTGTGGATAAAGGCGCATACTTGCGGGACGACAACCTATGGGTGTACCGCACGGTAAAGGCATCCGACCTGTGGCAACAAATCATGCATGCCACCTACGACCACGCCGAACCCGGCGTGCTGTTCCTCGATCGCATCAACCAGGACAACAATCTTTCTTATATCGAAAAAATCGAGGCCACCAATCCTTGCGGCGAACAACCTCTGCCAAGTTATGGCTGCTGCGATCTTGGCAGTATCAATCTGACCTCGTTCGTACTCAATCCGTTCACACCGCAAGCGGAATTCGATTCGCCCACGTTCAGGCGCGTGGTGGCCTTGGCCAACCGCATGTTGGATAATGTGCTGGATGCGACGGTATGGCCGCTCGAACAACAGCGGAAGGAGGCACAGGCCAAGCGCCGTGTCGGTATAGGCTTCACCGGCCTCGGCGATGCGCTGGTGATGCTGCGCCAGAAGTACAACAGCACGGAGGGACGCAACATGGCATCGCGCATCGCGGAAATGATGCGCGATGCGGCTTACGAGGCGTCAATCGAACTGGCCGTCGAAAAAGGCGCCTTTCCATTGTTCGATGCCGACAAATATCTTTCCGCGCCGGGTTTCGCTTCGCGTTTGCCCGAGCGGATCAAGCAACGCATCCGCAGCCACGGCCTGCGCAACAGTCACCTGCTCTCCATCGCGCCGACCGGCACCATCAGCCTGGCGTTTGCCGATAACGCGAGCAACGGCATCGAGCCGCCATTCTCCTGGTTCTACTTCCGCAACAAACGCATGCCCGACGGCAGCAAAAAATCCATCCAGGTGGAAGACCATGCCTGGCGACTATACCGCCATCTCGGCGGCGACGTGGAAAAACTGCCGGACTATTTTGTCACCGCGCTCGAAATGTCGGCACTCGACCATATGGAAATGTCGGCTGCAATCCAGCCATTCGTAGACACGGCGATCAGCAAGACGGTCAATGTGCCGGCAGACTACCCATTTGAGGAGTTCGAAAATCTTTACATGGCCGCATGGAAGCGCGGGCTGAAAGGCATCACCACCTACCGCCCCAACAGCGTGCTGGGCGCAGTGCTGGAGGTGAAGCCGGTGGAAGCGCCAAAGAAAACGCCGCAGGAAGACCAATCCGACGCCGACCGCCGCGTGGTGCTGGACATCATGCCGACTCCCGCACTCGCCAGCCTGCGCTGGCCGGGGCGCCCGGAACAAATCGCGGGCAGCGATGGCTGGGTGTACATGATCGAACATCCGCTGGGCAGCTTCGCCATCTTCGTCAGCCACATCACCAATGGCCAGCCGCATCCGTTTGAAGTTTGGGTGAACGGCGCGGAACAACCGCGCGGCCTGGGCGCAGTGGCAAAAACTTTATCCATGGACATGCGTGCGGAAGATCGCGGCTGGCTCAACATGAAACTGGCGGCGCTGGAAAAAGCCGCCGGCGACGACGCCTTCGACATGCCCTTCCCGCCGCACGGCGACAAGGTGCGCGTACCCAGCCTGGTGGCAGGTTTCGCGCGCATTGTGCGCTACCGCTGCGAACAACTGGGCGCGCTGACCATGCGCGAGAATGAAACCACGCCGGTGCTCGACGCGATGTTCTCGAAAAAAGAACCCAAGGTGAATCCCGACGGCACCATGAGCTGGACGGTGGATGTGCTCAACCACGCGGGCGGCGACGACTTCGTGCTGGGGCTGAAGGAACTGGTGCTGCCGGACGGCCAGCGCCGCCCCTACTCGGTATGGCTGTCGGGCGAATATCCGCGCGCGCTGGACGGCCTGTGCAAACTGCTCAGCCTGGACATGCGCGTGATCGATCCCGCATGGATAGGCATGAAGTTGCGCAAACTGCTGAACTACCCGGAACCGCTAGGCGACTTCATGGCCAAGGTACCGGGCAGCGAAAAATCACAGACCTGGCCGTCCACCGTCGCCTATGTGGCACGGCTGATGATCCACCGCTACGCCATGCTCGGCATCCTCACCGAAGAAGGCTACCCGGTGTCGGAAGCGGGCATCCTCTCCACCCCGCAAAAGCGCGTAAGACAGCAGCCTGAGCTGCATCTCATCGCCGGAAAGAAATGTGCGGAATGCGGCAACCGCACCGTCATCAAGAAAGACGGCTGCGATTTTTGCACGGCATGCGGCGCGATCGGGGCGTGCGGATAAATCTATCTACAAACAAAAAGGGCAGCCCCTAGGCTGCCCTTTTTGTTTAGTGCTGAATCAGGTTACGCGGCTGCGCGCTTCTTGAACTCGTTGGTGCGCGTGTCTATCTCGATCTTGTCGCCGATCTCGCAGAACGCCGCCACCGGCAACTCGAAACCGGTGTTGATCTTGGCAGGCTTCATCACCTTGCCAGAGGTGTCGCCGCGCACGGCGGGTTCGGTATAAACAATTTCGCGCACAACCGTATTCGGCAGCTCCACCGAGATCGCCTTGTCGTTGTAGAACACTACCTCGCACGGCATGCCGTCTTCCAGGTAGTTGATTGCGTCGCCCATACTCTCGACTTCGATCTCGTACTGGTTGTAGTCGCCGTCCATGAACACATACATCGGGTCGGCGAAGTAGGAATAGGTGCATTCCTTGCGATCCAGGATGATCTGGTCGAACTTGTCGTCGGCGCTGTAAATAGACTCGCTGGGCGCATCGGTCAGCAGGTTCTTGAACTTGAACTTCACCACCGAACCGCTGCGACCGGAACGGCTGTATTCCGCCTTCTGCACCACCAGCGGTTGATCGTTAACCAACACCACGTTACCGGCGCGCAGTTCTTGAGCAATTTTCATGATTTTCCTGCCTCAATTTCAAAGGGGCGCATTCTACCAACTTCACGGGAAAAATCCAGCAGATTCAAAGCCAGACTATTGCCGGAAAGTTCTTGTGCCCAGACCTGGGCGTGTT
>Ga0315270_10000468_pt1 | contig 22351 bp, 20 predicted proteins | sample C1_bottom_MG_FD_204932 | JGI IMG/M metagenome (GOLD analysis project Ga0315270, IMG submission 204932) | Sediment microbial communities from Yellowstone Lake, YNP, Wyoming, USA - C1_bottom | ecosystem: Environmental > Aquatic > Freshwater > Lake > Sediment | place: USA: Wyoming | collected...
ATCCGTAGGACAGGTAATAGGTGTGACTCCATGCCAGCTAATCTCATTCGTAGTAAATCCAGCAACTCGGTTAAAAATTGGTGCATAACTACCCAGGCAATTTTTTACGTCTTTGTCCCATAAATCGAGATAGCCACCAAAATTTTCTTTCCAGTCTTTATTAAAATAAACAAGAATATTAACTCTACGATGTAAATCTAATTCTGCGTTGTAATTAAAGTCTATGTGCACATCAAGATGCCCGCCGGAATTCGTCTCATGAATTCCCCCACCCATCATCGTTGGATCAGCAATTAGATTATCTATTCCCATAATTTGTGATACTTGATCAATAAACTCCTGAGAGGCAAGTAATTCATGCAGTTTATAAATTGCCGGGGGAAATTTGGATGAATCTGGAATTTGAATTTTCTTTTTTTCATTGACAGCGCTAAAAGATTTACCAATTTTTTCAGCTTCAATAAATGAAGGAAAGGAGTCATGCACCTGGTTGGCAAAGGTCTCCTCGAGAAAGTTATCAAGATAAAAATGGGGGAACGATGGTGCATTTAAACAGGTGTGTTTTAGGGCTTCAAAATCCAGATCATTTAATAATGGAAGTTTCATTTTTCATTTCCCGTTGTGTTGGAAGGAGGGTATGCTTTTTTGTATATTGAAAGGGTATAAATTATCGAATATTAAATGTATAAATTTTGGTTTCCATTTATGTGGTTAAGCTTTTACCCGAATCTTGAGTGGGATAATTTTTTTTAAGCCAATTTTCAAAATGCATACCTACCAAATCTTTGGCGCCTCCGGTCAATAAAGCATGTGTTGTGTTTGGTATTTGATGCCAAGAGAGTTTACTTTTTAGATGTTCAACACCTGGATTGAGTCCATAAGCACGGTAGTACTTCGCACGGTTGATAGAGGCAACGCTTAATACAAGAGTTGGAATGCGTAACTGCCTGGCAAGATTCCATGAATTCAACATGCGCTGATTTGTTTCGGGCGGCAATGTTTTTTTACGTTTACCAACAGACTTAATTTTACGCATTGCATGGTCAAACAATCTAAACCAAAGTGTGTGCCAAAATCTGAAGTCTGCTTTTGCAGAAATAAGACGTCGCCAAGAATAAAGCGATGTAATTCTGCTCTTGATTAGATCGATGTTCTCTTGGTATGCATCGACTGTTAAGGGTTCTGGCATTGTTGATTTTGTAGTTGAACTTGTTCTAACTAAAGCCATCTCTGGTTCCAGGAGTATGAGTCCTTTTATGAGTGGTGATCGTGCATTTATTGCGTAAAGTGCGGTAACGGCTCCACCGCAAAAGCCTCCTACTACAAGCTCTTTTAAAGAATACAAATGTGCTAGGTTTTCACAAAGGGCATGCAAAGGTGGTTCATGAGCACCCAGTAAAATGTCTCGCCAAAGCTCCTCCAAATAAATCGGTATTGCGCCGGGAGAGTCTCCGAGACCAGGCATGTCAAAACGGAAGGTAGGGTATCCTAACTTTTCCAGACGGTCTGCAATTGAGCTACCAAGGTCACCCACCCAGGATCGTGGTTGTTGTCCAAAACTCAACAATAGCACCCCTGTTCGATATGTTCTTTGAGGTTGTGATGGGTCGAGAGAAGAGTCGTGGAGGGTTCCGAACATTCTGTGACCGAGTAAATCTAATTGAATGACTTTACGCATTTCAATTAGTCCCCAATTTGATCAAGGCACTATTTAAAAATCCATAATTTGAATTAAAACACTCAGTTAGATCAGGATTAACAAGGCGCATTGATGAGCCACCACCACTAGATCTAAGCGGGTTGGGACCGACCCCTCCAAAGGTATGTGCAGCTAGGGCATCAAGCTCGGCATCAATTCGTATACGTTGCGTATCGGGCGATTGACTTGGCGATTGATTTTTTCCGAACACATATTTTCCGGATTCTGCCCAAAGGTTGGGTGTCCAATTATGGCCTTCAACTTCGACCACTTGACCCGCTTCCAGGTCGGCGATAAATTGGTCTCTTGTTTTACGTTCGTTGGAAGGCAGAATGAAATTGTTTGCCATCTTAATTTTGAGTTGTTCATACAACATTTCGCGAGCTGATTTTGGGACTAGCCAAGTTAACAGGATGTTGCCTATTCCATACGCCAACAATTTATCACCTAGCAATGCGCCTAATCCTAATCCATGAATAATGAGTGGGACAGAAAGCGGGCGTTTATCTAGCCACTCAGCGCAATGGCGCAAGTCGTTCAACCAGTCTTCAAATCCAAAATTCTCAAAGTAGCCGGTACTTTCACCCACCCCCCTGTAATCAAACCGCATAACCTCGAATCCATGAGCTGCAAGGAATCTTGCCCAACGAACCCATGAAATGTAGCGATGTGGTCTTTCAGTCGCAAAGGGGCCTGCCAGTAATATTCGAGCACGCAAGGGAAGGGCAGTAGGATGTAAAACGTAATAGAGCTGCTCACCATTAATTGCAAGATAGTCTGCATATTCCAAATGTTCAAAATTTTTTGGCAGAATATTATTCATATTGAAATGTTGGTTAATATGCAAATACTACAGTTGTCATTTGCTCGATTTTTGTTTTTGTATTGAGGCAAGGACAGACACAAGTTCACGGGCGGCGACAATTTTGCCCGAATCATTCAAATGGCCTCCATCAGATGAGTATCCAGGTGTTAAAACCGGTATATTGATTCCATCCCATTTCACTGTTTCTACTTTGCCGCTTTTAGCAGTGGACTCTATACGTGCCAGATCAAAAACTGGCTCACGACCCATGTAAGTCTCACGTATCAGTTTGTTGTATTCTTCTCGTCGCAAGTTTTCGATTGTGCCGTATAAGGGCGCAAGGTTCAGGAAGTGTTTAATACGTGCCTTAAGGCCGCCCTCAACGATAGTAAGCGGAGCGGTGACATGAACAAAAGTTGTCCCCGGATTTTTTGATTGGAGTGCTTCTATCGATGTTTTATAGCTGGCAAATAATGATTTTGCGTCAGTGTTGGCAGTGAAGTCGATAAAACAGAATTTCATTAGCGCAACATCAAGGTTGCTTTGTTTGGGGCCAAAAGCGAGTTGAAAATTGCTGATTTTTTTAAGTGGGTAACCGTTTTCCGCTAAAAATGTTTGGGCTATCATTGCCTTCCCAACTTCATTTGCAGATTTTAGTTCAACAATGTGTAGCGGAACCCCTGATGTAACAGATAATTTTTTTATGCCGTCAAGTAAATTAATTCCAACTGACTGGTGACCAAAAAAAATCTTGAGATTTGCCACACGCTCTAATTCCTGGTGAAGGGTCATATCATCTGATTCCGCATAGCTGAGATTGGTTGTACTCATTGCAAAAATGGTGAGCAGGATACCCGCCATTGTCCGAAATTCTGACATAAATCCTCCAGTTGAGCAGTTTGCTTGCATTGTTTGTTATCCAAATCAGGCTTTTTTCCGTAATACAAAATTTGAAATTTTATCGATAGAGTCAAGGTTGTCGGGTAACATTTCGCTGTCTTCAACCTTAATGCCAAAGGTTTCCTCCAGGAAAAATATCACCTCAAGAACACCAGTCGAGTCAATGATGCCCTGATCGAGCAAAGATGCCCCATCTTCAAGTGTGGTTGGATCCGCCACATAAAAATTGGATGTTACAAATGCCCGTATTTGATCTTTGATATCCATGAATTCCTCTTTCTCTTTTAATAGTAATTGGTTTTAAAGTGAACAAGCAAATGGTCCACTATATTTTGTAAATTAATTTACCAGTCATGCGTCGTCAAGGGTCAGGCGTTTTCGCCCGGAGATGACGCGAACCTCACCATTTTCATTCTTGATTAACTGTATATCTTCATAAGCTTTTGATCTGTCAAATAGCATTTTGACCTGTTTCTCCTGACCCAATCCAATTTCGAACATGAGTATGCCACCCGGACGCAAAAATGGCAGCGCTTCCTTAATGACACGCTGCTGAATACTCAGTCCATAAGGGCCACCATCAAATGCTTCGCGAGGTTCGTGCTCAAGTAACACGGCCCGGTCGGTGGCGAGTTTCCCTTGTGAGATATAAGGTGGATTGCAAACCACAACATCAATGGATGCATGCAAATTGAATTTATCTAGTGCTGCAAAAAGGTCTCCCTGAACAATCACTACACGGCTATCAACCCCAACATGAACGACATTACGTCGAGCTACTGATATACATCCATCCGTTAAATCACTTGCCCATACATGAACATTCGGTATGTGATGGGCAATGCTGCAGGCAAGATTCCCTGATCCACAGCACATATCGATGACACGCGGACGAGCTGATTTGCAAGAATGAATTGCTTCCAGGGCGGTATTTCCCAACAACTCTGTTTCTTCCCTGGGTGCGAGTGCGCCTTCAGCAACGATAAGATCAACTCCTAAAAAGGTATCATGGCCTATGACGTATGCAAGCGGTGTTCCTGTTGCACGGTTGTTGGCCATGTCAAGAGCCGCTGTTCTTGCATTCGAGATATGAAAAGTTTCAGCTGCTTGAAGTATGCGTTTCGCTTCTGAATCGGCATTGCTTATTCCACCGCGATGCAGAATAACTTCAATTTCATTTAATATCATGTTCATGACAAACCCGTTTTTTTAATTTTACCGGTATTGGTTTTGGGTAAACTGGGAACGATAGCAAAGTGTTTGGGCACCATAAAATTTTCTAGTTTGCTTTGGCACTCCATTTGTAATTTTTTTTCAGTTAGAACGATACCTTCTTCAAAAACAACATATGCTTTTACGGCTTGTCCAAGAATATCATCTGGAACACCTATTACTGCGGCTTCTTTCACGCCTGCTATATTCATCAATATATTTTCAACTTCTTTTGGTGCGACCTTTTCACCGCGAGACTTAATGACATCATCCATGCGTCCGACAAAGTACAGGTAGCCTTCATCGTCTATTTTGCAGTGGTCACCCGTATATAAAACCTGCTCACCAGGCAGGGGGCCCGGCTTTAATTTTTTTGCCGTGGCTTCAGGTTTTTCCCAATATCCTTTCATTACGGTGGCACCACGAATAACAAGTTGGCCGATTGTGCCGGGTGCAACCTTGTTGCCTTCATCGTCCACGATCCACATTTCAGTATTCGGAATTGCTATCCCGACACTGGATGGCTTGCGGTCTATATCCTTGGGGGGAAGATAAGTGCAACGTTTACATTCGGTAAGTCCATACATTGAGTATATACGGGCTGTAGGAAATATCTCCTTGAGCATGAGAATATGTTTGACAGGCAATGCCGCAGCAGTATTTGTCACATAACGAATTTTAGAAAGATCATAATCCTTTAATGACTTTAACTCAGCCAGGATTGAATAAATGGTAGGAACCCCCGGGAAACCGGTAACTCCCTCTGTAACCATCAAGTTCAGGATTTGGGCAGGAAAAGTGAAGGAACGTTCAAGTATGAGTCTGGCTCCAGTACGGAAGGTCATCAGCATTTGATATAGCCCGTAATCAAACGCAAGAGGTAACACACCGAGAATCACTTCATCCTCCTGTAATTCCAAATAAGATGAAATTGATGTGCAAGCAGTAAGCATGTTGCGATGTGTCAGCATAACGCCTTTGGGATCGCCCGTTGAACCCGAGGTATATATTATTGCGGCAAGGTCAATGTCTATGGAGGTACGGGGCGGAGGTGAAAGGGAATCACCTTCAATAATTGCATCGGACCAGCGCTGTGCGTGTGGCAGTGCTGCGAATTTAGAATCATCCAGGGATCCCGATACGATTACTCTACGGAGATGTTTGCAGGTTTTTGCAGGGTCGACAAATATGGAATAAATATGTGCATCAGTAATAAGTACGGTGGGTCGGCAGTCATTAAGTAAATAACTCAGTTTGTCACTTTTTGTTAAAGGATTGACGATCGCCACAACGGCATTTGCTTTAAGCGCTGCCCAGAAAGAGATAACAGTTTCGATCGTGTTGTCGGCAAAAATAACAACTCTGTCACCTCGTTTTACCCCCGAAGAAATTAAACTGTGGGCGAGGGCATTCGATTTTTCGTTGAGTTCTTGATAGCTCAGACGCTGCTTCATGCAAACAAGTGCAATTTTGTCCGAAAGTTCTCGTGCAGCTTGGAGCAGATAATCATGTAAGAGTGGCACGGGGCCATGAGTAATTTGCATATCAGGTTCTTTTGGTATTTAAAGTATTATCGATATCGGTACGCAAGGTTATTGTGCGTCTGCCGTCAGGCCTATTTAGGATAAATTGATGGTGAAGAAGTTGTGTCGACAAGGCGCCAACCAGAGCCATGTTATCTGTATTTGAAAACTGACCCTCGCTTCCCTTTGTTCGGCATTTGAGCAATAGTTGACCCACTGCTTTGGGGTCGAATACATTGGCTTCCCGAAGCGCAGTTTCGGAGAGCACTTCATCAATATATTCAGGAGCACCAGCGCCTACAAAGGATAATGCATCGGGTGCACGATAAGGTTGTTTTTTCCGTTCCAGAATTTCACGGGGAACAATATCTGCCGAGGCACGTTTGATTACATGTTTTTCGTCCAATACCTTTAGCTTGTAAGCAGCAGGGAGGGAGTCTGCCAATGTGACAACCTCCTTATCGAGAAATGGAAAGCGACCTTCTATTGAATTGGCCATTAACATTCTGTCTCCCTGCGAAGACAAGAGATAACCAGATAATAAGGTGCGGATTTCAATATGCTGATCCTGAGCTAAATGACTCCATTTTGCAAAATCGGCAGGGAGGCTCTCAATCAATTCACCAATGACGTCGCGCCCCGTTGCCGCATTTTGTAAGTCTTTAGAAAGCAATCTTTTTAGCGCCCCGGTAGTGTGCCAACGTGTATCATGCGCAAATCCGGGTGAGTCATGAGAGATAATGTTACGTCCAAAAAACTGTCGAGCCATAGCTTGTTGAGACACGGGCGAGCGTGCAAGATATGGATACAACCTTTCAAGTAAACGCGGACGCCAGGTGGACTCAGGTTGCCGGCCCCAGAATCGGCGAACTTTCCCCTCGCGAAAAATATCATACCCGGCAAACATTTCATCAGCCCCTTCTCCGGTTAAAACAACCTTGATACCGTGTTCTCTTACAAGTTTTGAGAGCAAGAATAAAGGGGCAGGGGCCGTACGCAAAATAGGGCGCTCGGTATGGTAGATCACTTCGGGAAATACGTTTGCAATATCTCTTTTAGAAACGATCACTTCGTGATGTTCGCTCCCCAGCATTTTTACCATTAAATGTTGAAAATGGGTTTCATCATATTCGGCATCATCAAAACGTAGGGAAAAGGTCTGGAATTTGTCACCTGCGTATTGTCGACCGAGCGCTGCGACAAGCGAGCTGTCCAGACCACCTGAAAGATAGCTACCCACAGGTACATCAGCACGTAACATGCGTAATGAAGTCGCTTTTTCAAGTGAATTTCGCACAACTTTTACCGCATCCTGCAGGGAGCCTGAAAATTTGTTGCGCTCATCATTCAGGATCGGATATTGAGAAAACCAATAAGCATGATCTCGAATTTTCCCGTTTTCATAAATTCTGATATGGCCCGGTTCAAGTTCTGATATACCTTGGAACACGCCTTGTGGCGGTACAATTGTCCAGAATGTAAAGGATTGTGTGAGGCCTACGGGATCAAAAGCACGTGGAATATCAGGATTAGCCGCGAATATCGCTTTGACTTCACTTGCAAAATAAACATGTCCTTCAAATTCACAAATATGAAGTGGACAAATCCCAAGGGGATCCCGGGCGAGTAACAGGCTCTGTGACTGCGAATCCCATAACGCGATTGCCCACTGTCCGTTGAAACGTTTAAAGGAAGCTTCGCCCCATGCGCGATAAGCTTGAAGTATAACTTCGGTATCACTATGGGTACGAAATTGGTGACCAAGGGCGATTAATTCATCGCGCAGTTCAATATAGTTATAAATTTCGCCATTGAAAACGATCCAGTTGTTACTATCCCGGATAGTCATGGGCTGCTGGCCAGTTTCAAGATCAATAATGGACAGGCGTGAATGCGCTAAACCTGCTCTATGATCACGATAAATTCCAAATTCATCGGGTCCGCGATGATACAGTGCGCTCGCCATGCGAACGAGTGCATCCCGAGTAGGGGATGAAGTGTTGGCACTGAGCCCAATTATGCCGGCTATTCCGCACATAAGCGGTCAGACCTCCTTGACTGGATCCACGAGTAATGGGCGCATGTGGAGATATCTTGTGGCACGCCGTTTTGCTTCTATGTCCTTAAATACACGCTCCACCTGGGCTGAAGTAATACCTACCACAGGTGCAACCTCTTCTGCTGATACGCCATGGTTGAATGCATAAAGACATAGGTCCATGCGGTCGTACGGAAGGGCGAAGTAAAATTCCTCTTGGGTCTGAGGCATAGAAAATGTGTCTGTGGTTGGTGGACGACGGCGTATTTCCTCCGGTACTCCCAAATATTCTGCAAGTTGATAAACTTGTGTTTTGTAGAGATGAGCAATAGGCTTAAAATCAGCACTTCCATCACCTTGCTTCACAAAAAATCCCTGATCATATTCAAGCCGATTGGGTGTGCCTGAGACGGCATAATTCAATCGATCTGCATGATAGTATTCGGTCATTTTACGAACACGTTGCTTGAAATTGGTAGCCGCAACTATCTGCAGGTAGGCATTTAGGGGAAGCCGAATTGTGGAGATTTCACCAGTTGGACTCTGCACGGTAAGCCGGGTGACATTCAAGCGTTCACTCTCTAATATCGAAGGCAGAACGAGCTTGCATTTCCAACCTTCACCATACTCGGGGACAATCATACGGATGGCTTCTTCTTGCCGGCTGTAGCAACCAAGGCCTTCAAGTCCGGGAGCGATATCTTCTACGATAGCTTCTATGCCAAAGTGTTCAGTTAATAATTTGCCAAGCATAAGTGCGTCATCAGAAGAGTGATGTTCGGGCATAAATAGCCCCAGTACTTTTTCTTTTCCAAAAGCGCGAACACAAAGCGCGGCAACAACAGAACTGTCTATGCCGCCTGAGATACCAACAACTGCCCCTCTGCGCCGCAATTGACCAAGAACCTGCTCACGCATGGTACTTGCTATACGATCCGCTTCAGCGGCACAATTCAATGATAAAACATCTTTAGTAAACATTAAATTCCTTAATTACCGATACCCCGGATTGATTATTTGCGGTTGGAAATAGCTGTAAAACTACACCGTCACGCGTTATTGCGACATGTATCGCAGTGAAATTTATAAACAATATAATATAGGTAAGTCTGTAAGTAACCTAGTGAATATCTTTATTGTTTTCCTAAAGTATAGATCGTGCTTGGTGTTATCGGCAACTGAACACCTTAAATTTTAATATCTTTTTAAACTGCCTTTTAATTAACCGGTTATTTGCTGTGATAATAGTCAGGAATCCAGGCTGATGGATGTTGGTATTTAAGCTTGACTCTCTGCTACAAGTAGTTGTAAAACAATAACGATTGATATTGTTGTGTATGATTAAATAAAAAACGTTAGCATAATTGGAATCGTTTTCGGATTGCCACTGGATTGGCATTCACTGAAACGATAGGAAATGATGCAAGATCGACAAAGCAGTATTGATTCAATCTTGATTGTGAGACTTAGCCTAAAATGACCATAGTCTAAAATATTGACCGATAAAATGACAAAAAAACTTATCCTAGTATTGACGTTGTCAGTTGCTGTTATCATGATTCTGTTCGCGGTGTCCTCCTGGTTAAGTTTGCGAACCTACAAAAGATACGTGGAAGATAACCCGCCCACTACAATACCCAAGTCAGAAAAATGTTCAGCCAGTGGTTTGGTTGGTCATTGGACTTTTGAAGGAATTGTGGGCGAGACTGTCCCTGATTTAAGTGGACAAAAAAATGATGGTACATTTCGATATTGGTTAAATGATGTAACAAAATTTCTATATGGTGCGCCGAAAGTCATTCAGGGCAAGGATGAAAAGGGACTGGAGTTTAAAGGGCGACAATGGGTAGACGTTGGTAATAATAACTGTTTTATCACAGAACAATTCACAATTTCAGCGTGGGTATGGCAAGAAAAGGACGATGTGTTGGATCCGGCCATAGTCAAAAAATATCCGGGACCTTATAACGTACCAACGATTATGGCCAAAAGTTCCTGGCCATACGATGGTTGGTGGCTGTGCAGTACCACAACAAGCGTTGACGGAAAAATACACTACAGGGATATTGATGTTGGAATAGCATATGGAAATGGTTTTTCACACGTTAAATCCGGGTACCAATTACCTTTAAGGGAATGGCATCATATTGCCGTGTCTATGGATAATATTAATCAAGAGGCACAGTTTTACATCGATGGGAGAATATATGGTGCAAAACAGAAAGGAGTTCCCAAATGGTTCCTGAATTGGAATCACGATCTTTTTGTGGGGGAGTACGATGGATCAGGGCGCTGGCCGTGGTTTGGGAAGCTTGATGATGTAAGATTTTATAACAAAGTAGTGACTGATAAAGAAGCGCTGGAATTATTTTCAAACCATGTAAATCCTGCAAAGGATCTTAAGATCTAGGATTGTCGTCTACAAGGCTTGTTTTGAGGAGCATTTTACTGAGAGTTTTATTTGACATACTGATGGATATCTCTATAATGCGGACTTCGTTTTTTGCGGGAATAGCTCAGTTGGTAGAGCGATACCTTGCCAAGGTATAGGTCGAGAGTTCGAGCCTCTTTTCCCGCTCCAATTTAGTTGGGAAAGCTATTAAGCTTTCCCATAATTTTTTGCAACATAGGCTTGCCAGTTTGCTTGGCGCGATAGCAAAGCGGTTATGCACCGGATTGCAAATCCGTGTAGGTCGGTTCGACTCCGGCTCGCGCCTCCACCCATTTGATTAATGAGTTTTGCTTACATTCATTAATGCTAATTTCACACCGCCTTATTTTTTACGACTTTCACCCTTCTTATATCAAATTTGACGTTTATCAGAACGTACATTTATCCAACACGGAATACGGTCTTCTCTCTCTACATTAGGGATGTGCTCAAGAGCAAAATGGCAACAATCGCTGGCATTCCCTGGATAAACAATATCCGCCTGTTGACTGTTATTCCCCCGTAAATACCCGCCAAGGCGACACATGCAAGAAAAAAAAGCTTTATTGGTGTCCCGTTATTCCCTAGGCATACTCCCCAGATAAGCCCGGCGGATAGAAACCCATTGTAGAGCCCCTGATTGGCAGCGAGGGTTTTAGTCGTGTGTGCAAATTCAGGTTTCATGCCAAATGTGCGTAGCCCTATGGGTTTTTCCCACAGAAACATTTCTAATATTAGGAAGTACAGATGTAGTAACGCTATCAGGATGATGAGGGAATGAGTCAAGTAAGCCATCTTGTTTCCTTGTATGTTAATTTATCCAATTAGGGTCAGTTCATTACCTGGATATTTTAATTCTATATTGTTGGAGTTGGTATGTTTTGGTGCTTCTAATCTTTAGATGTAAGAATAAAAGATGATTCAGAATACGCTTAAGATCAATTTTCGGGTGTAAGATTATGCAATCCTTTTTTACGAGTCGTCACGATGAATAAAAAACGTCCCAAGCACCTAGCCCTTCATACGATTAAACTTCCCTTGCCGGGCTTGATTTCTATATTGCATAGAGTCAGCGGATTAGTGCTGTTTTTTTCTTTACCGTTGATCTTGTGGTTGTTTCAATCAAGTTTGCACTCCATTGAAACCTATACGCAACTCAAGATTATTTTTTATTACCCTTTGAGCAAGATTATTTTGCTTGGACTGGCATGGTTTTTCTTTCACCATTTTTGTGCTGGTATTCGTTATCTGGGACTCGATTTTCATATGGGCACAAATCTAAAACAAGCACGCAGCAGCAGCCGGTGGGTATTGGTAGCGGGTATCCTGTTAACCATTCTGGCAGGGAGCTGGTTATGCTAAACAGGGTCGTAACAGGTGCACATTATGGCCTTCGGGATTGGATCATTCAGCGGGTAACCGCGGTGATCATGGCGGTGTATGTAGTGATCATACTTGGATATTTGCTAATGCAACCGATGATAGATTACAACACCTGGACTTTTCTATTTTCGAGCAATTTGGTTCGAACTTTCACCTTGTTATTCCTGTTGAGTATTTTTAATCATGCCTGGATCGGTGTTCGTGACATTGTCATGGATTATATTAAATCTGCTTTTTACCGGCTGTTGATACATTCTCTGGCCATACTAACTTTGCTGTTATATGCGATTTGGTCGGTTCAAATTTTGTGGGGATTTTAATGACAGTATCAAAGCGAACTTTTGATGTGGTGGTAGTGGGTGCGGGTGGAGCGGGCATGAGAGCGGCATTGGCCCTGTCGGAAGCCGGGCTTAAGGTTGCGGTTTTATCCAAGGTTTTTCCAACCCGTTCACATACTGTGGCTGCGCAGGGTGGAATCGCCGCATCTTTGGGTAATATAAATGAAGATAACTGGCATTGGCATATGTACGATACGGTTAAGGGGTCAGATTATCTTGGTGATCAGGACGCTATAGAGTACATGTGCCGAAATGCAGCCGAAGTGGTTTATGAACTTGAACATTTCGGCATGCCATTTGATCGCCTTGAAAATGGAAAAATTTACCAACGTCCGTTTGGCGGACATATGCAAGACTATGGGAAAAATACCGTGCCTCGCGCCTGTGCCGCCGCGGATAGAACAGGCCATGCCTTATTGCACACGTTGTACCAGCAAAATGTAAAAGCGAATACGAATTTTTTTATCGAGTGGATGGCATTGGATTTAATTCGCGATGAGGACGGTGATGTTCTTGGTGTAACCGCTATGGAGATAGAGACGGGTGAAGTCATGATGTTGCAGGCGCGTGCTACTTTGTTTGCAACCGGCGGTGCAGCGCGTATTTTTGCAGCCAGCACCAATGCATTTATTAATACTGGCGATGGACTGGGCATGGCAGCACGTGCGGGGATTCCGCTTGAAGATATGGAATTTTTCCAGTTTCACCCCACCGGTGTGCATGGTGCCGGTGTGCTAATAACCGAAGGCGTGCGTGGTGAAGGTGGATATCTGGTCAACAAGGATGGTGAGCGGTTTATGCCTCGATATGCACCCAATGCAAAAGATCTGGCAAGTCGAGATGTTGTTTCACGCGCAATGGCAACTGAAATTAAAGAAGGGCGTGGTTGCGGTCCGAATGCAGACCATGTGTTATTGAAATTGGATCACCTGGGCGAGGATGTAATCAAGCACCGCTTACCGGGAATACGCGAGATTGCGCTCAAGTTTGCTCATGTCGATCCGGCCCGTGCGCCTATACCGGTGGTGCCAACGGCTCATTATATGATGGGAGGTATTCCGACCAACTACCATGGCCAGGTTGTTGCGCCCTATCAAACGGGCCCTGAAGAGGTTGTGCAAGGACTCTATGCGGTTGGTGAATGTGCCTGTGTATCAGTTCACGGTGCAAATCGATTAGGCTGTAACTCATTGCTGGACTTGATTGTGTTTGGACGTGCGGCTGCTCGACAAATTATTGATGATTTGCAACGTAATCCGCATCACAAACCGTTACCGGCTGATGCGGCAGATCTGCCCCTTGCGCGACTGGCACGTCTGGAAGATCAGAAGAATGGTGAAAGCGTCTCCGAAGTAGGGCATGACATGCGAAAGGTGATGCAAACTCACTGTGGTGTATTTCGATTCCCTGACCTGCTGGCTGAAGGTGTGAAGCAAATTGTAGAAGTTGCTTCACGGGCAAAGAACACCATGATCAATGACAAAAGTAAAGTCTTTAACACCGCGCGAGTAGAAGCACTGGAACTGGATAACTTGATTGAAGTTGCCCAGGCAACGATGCATGCTGCTGCTGCACGACAAGAAAGCCGGGGTGCACATGCGCGTGAAGATTTTCCTGAACGTGACGATAAGCAATGGCTGAAACATTCTTTATATTTTACCGAGGGGCATCGACTCGATTACAAGCCCGTCAGACTCAAACCGCTCACCGTGGAGACATTCCCACTTAAGGCACGAGTTTATTGAGTATGTTGTGAGTGTTTTCCATGTATTTGTTCATAAGGGTCAGTCATGAAATTTAAAATCTACCGCTACAATCCTGATGTTGATACTGTGCCCTATATGCAGGATTATGAGTTGTCAGTGGATGCCGGCAACATGATGTTGCTGGATGCCATTTTGATGATCAAGGAAAATGACGATAGCTTGAGTCTGCGCAAATCTTGCCGTGAGGGAATTTGCGGTTCGGATGCAATGAATATTAATGGCCGTAACGGATTGGCTTGCATCACACAATTATCATCCCTCAAGCAACCTATTGAGTTGCGTCCGTTGCCCGGTTTACCTGTGATACGCGATTTGATTGTGGATATGACCCAATTTTTCAAACAATATCATTCGATAAAGCCTTATCTGGTAAACAACGATCCACCACCTGAAACAGAGCGCTTGCAATCTCCTGAAGACCGCGCTGAGTTGGATGGTCTGTATGAATGTATTTTGTGCGGTTGTTGCACCACAGCTTGCCCTTCGTTCTGGTGGAATCCCGATAAATTTGTTGGCCCTGCTGGATTGCTCCAAGCCTACCGCTTTATTGCCGACACACGTGACCAGGCAACATCTGAGCGCCTGGATAACCTTGAAGATCCTTACCGACTTTTTCGTTGCCACAGTATTATGAATTGTGTTGATGTGTGTCCAAAAGAACTGAATCCAACAAAAGCGATTGGAAAAATAAAAGAAATGATGGTCAAGCGCACAGTATGAAGCTTGAATCTGAAAATCTTGATACCGTTAAATTGGAAAGAATTCGCTGGCGTTGCAGGCGGGGACTATTGGAACTTGACATTGTGTTTGGTCATTTTATTCCGCACTATGTTACTCTCGATTCTCAGCAACAATTAGAGTTTGATAAGCTGCTGGATAAACCTGATACTGAATTGTGGGATTTAATTAGTGGCAAATTGCCCGGAGAATATGCTGCTCAAAGCGCTTTATTGGCATTGATTAATTCGGTCTGACCAGATAGTTTGTAAAATAGTCACAACGAGGAGTTCACATGGACAAAAAAAGAATTGCAACACTGACATTAGATGATGGACGAAGTGTGGAGTTGCCCATACTTTCAGGCACACTGGGAACAGATGTGCTTGATTTGCATAATCTGGGAAAGCTGGGCATGTTTACCTATGACCCTGCATTTTTTTCGACCGCGAGTTGCTCATCCAAAATTACTTTTATAGACGGTGATGCAGGTTTATTGTATTACCGTGGTTACCCGATTGAACAACTTGCAGAGAAATCGGATTTTCTTGAAGTGTGTTATTTGCTATTGCTGGGCGAATTACCGAATGCCAAGCAAAGCGAAGATTTTAATTACATCGTAAAACACCATTCCATGGTGCACGATCAGTTGGCGCGTTTTTTCAACGGTTTTCGCCGTGATGCACACCCAATGGCCGTGATGGTAGGTGTGGTTGGTGCGCTCTCTGCCTTCTACCATGATTCGCTCGACATCAACAATCCAGAGCACCGTGAAATATCAGCCTTGAGACTGATCGCCAAAGTGCCGACTATCGCCGCAATGACTTATAAATACAGCATAGGCGAACCGTTTATGTACCCCAAAAATAAGTACAGCTATGTCGAAAACTTCATGTACATGATGTTTGCCACACCCGCAGAAGAATATGTACCTAATCCAAAATTGGTACGCGCGCTTGAACGCATATTTATTTTACATGCAGACCATGAACAAAATGCTTCAACTTCCACCGTCCGTTTGGCGGGCTCCAGTGGTGCCAATCCATTTGCCTGTGTTGCCTCTGGTATTGCCGCATTATGGGGGCCAGCTCATGGAGGGGCGAATGAGGCCGTGCTAAAAATGCTCGAAGAAATTGGTGATGTGTCGCGTGTAGAAGAATTTATGAAAGGCGTAAAGGACAAAAAATATCGCCTGATGGGCTTTGGTCATCGTGTTTATAAAAACATGGATCCACGGGCCTCGGTCATGCGAGATACCTGTTATGAGGTATTAAAGGAATTGAAATTGGAAAATGACCCCATGTTCAAAATGGCACTTGCATTGGAACAAATTGCTTTAAAAGACCAATATTTCATCGAGCGCAAGCTGTATCCGAATGTTGATTTTTATTCGGGCATCGTATTGCGCGCCCTGGGCATTCCAACCAATATGTTTACAGTTCATTTCGCTGTGGCGCGTACCATAGGCTGGATATCCCAGTGGAACGAAATGATTGCAGATACTGACCGAAAAATAGGCCGGCCTCGCCAGCTTTATGTTGGTGCAACTAAACGTGACTACATTCCAATGAAAAAGCGCTAGTTAAACACCTACTGATACAGGAATATTTAGATGGCATCTTTAATGGAAAACATGCAGGCGAATTCGCTGCTGTCGGGTGCAAATGCTGCATTTGTTGAAGAAACTTACGAGGCCTATCTGGCCAATCCTGCTTCAGTTGCGCCTGAATGGCGTGCCTATTTCGACGCTTTACCTGCGGCTAAAGCGACACAGGATGTCCCGCATAGCCCAATACTAAGGGCTTTTGCCGCTTTACCCAAAAGGGCGGAAAATATTGACGCTGCAGATGTGAGCCTGGAACGTAAACAGGTTGCTGTTCTTCAGATGATTAATGCGCATCGCTTTTTGGGTGTTCGTATTGCCAATCTCGACCCCCTTGCGCGCCATGCCAAGACCCAAGTACCTGAACTCACTCTGTCACATTACGGGTTTACCGAATCAGACATGGACGCTACCTTTGAAACGGGGTCGTTAGTTTCTGCGCAGCGTATGACGTTGCGTGAAATTGTGCAATTGTTAAAACAAACCTATTGCAGCAGCATCGGTGCGGAATACATGTACATAAGCGATATCCAGCAGAAGCGTTGGATACAGCAAAGACTTGAGGGCAGTCGAGGAGCAGGTAACTATGACGCAGATAAAAAGCGAAAAATTCTGGAAAGGCTTACTGCAGCTGAAACACTTGAACGCTACTTGCATACGAAATTTGTCGGACAAAAGCGCTTTTCACTCGAGGGTGGGGAAACCCTGATTCCTTTGCTGGATCATCTGTTGCAGCGAGCTGGCGCCCAGGGAATTGCAGAAACAGTAATCGGTATGGCGCACCGTGGCCGTTTGAATGTACTGGTGAACATACTGGGCAAGATGCCTTCCATGCTGTTTGCCGAGTTTGAGGGTAAACACGCAGAGCATTTAACTTCGGGTGATGTTAAATACCATAACGGATTCTCTTCCGAGATTGTCTTGCCGCAGGGATCCATGCACGTGACCCTCGCATTTAATCCATCCCATCTGGAGATTGTCAGCCCGGTTGTAGAAGGCTCGGTACGCGCTCGCCAACACACGCGTGGCGATCTTGATGGCAGCAAGGTCATGCCGGTCATACTGCACGGCGACTCCGCTTTTATCGGGCAGGGTGTGGTGATGGAAACCTTTAACCTGTCACAAACCCGTGGCTATACCACGGGTGGCAGCGTGCATATCGTTATCAATAATCAGATTGGATTTACCACCTCGGATGTGCGGGATATACGCTCATCGACCTACTGTACTGATATCGCAAAGATGGTGGAAGCTCCAATCTTCCATGTCAATGCAGACAACCCGGAAGCAGTGTTGTTGGTGACTGAAATTGCGTTGGATTACCGCATGACCTTTAATCGTGATGTGGTAATCGACCTGGTATGTTTCCGCAAGCTGGGACATAACGAGCAGGATGAACCGCTGGTGACCCAGCCGTTCATGTATCGTTTTATCAATAAACACCCAGGCATGCGCGCCTTGTATGCCAAACTTCTAGTCGAGGCAGGCGTAATTTCAGCGGATGAGCCTGATGCAATGATAGCGGCCTATCGCAAGGCGATGGATGATGGCAAGAGCCCGGTTGAAACGGTGAGCGGTAATCCCAAGCGCAAGCATGCAACCCGCTGGTCGAAATACAGTCTTGATGATAAGTGGGATGCGGTTACCAATACAGGCGTTTCTCGCGAACGATTACAGTTTCTGGCTGAGCGGTTAACCACCATACCAGCCGAGTTCAAACTACATTCGCGCGTCGAAAAAATTATGGAAGACCGCCGCGCAATGGGCAACGGAGAAATGTCCCTGGATTGGGGTATGGCCGAAAATCTGGCCTATGCCAGCCTGTTGACTGAAGGCTATCCGGTGCGACTGTCGGGACAGGATTGTGGCAGGGGGACATTCTTTCATCGTCATGCGGTGTTGCATGACCAGAATAGAACCGTATGGCATGAAGGTTTGTATGTGCCGCTGCGCAATTTGCAACAGGACCAATCTGACGTAATCGTTATTGATTCCACGCTGTCGGAGGAAGCGGTGCTGGCCTATGAATATGGTTATGCCACAGCCGAGCCGGATTCGCTGGTGATATGGGAAGCCCAGTTCGGCGATTTTGCAAATGGCGCGCAGGTAGTGATCGACCAGTTCATCACCTCGGGTGAAGCCAAGTGGGGACGCTTGTGCGGGCTGGTTATGCTGTTGCCGCATGGCTATGAAGGGCAGGGCGCAGAACATTCATCCGGACGTATCGAGCGTTATATGCAGATGTGTGCCGATTATAATATTCAGGTGTGCATCCCTTCCACCCCGGCGCAAATGTTTCACTTGCTGCGTCGGCAGATGTTGCGGCCATATCGCAAACCCTTGGTTGTATTCACACCCAAGAGTCTGTTGCGCAGCAAGGATGCTGCATCGCCTCTCAAATGGCTGGTCGAAGGCTCATTCATGCCGGTATTGGGTGAAGCTGACCAGCTGGATGCAGCTAAAGTTCGTCGCGTCATTGTCTGCAGTGGCAAAATTTATTATGACCTGGTTGCTGCGCGCAGAGAGCGCAGTATCAAGGACATGGCGATTATTCGTCTCGAGCAGTTATACCCTTTCCCGCATGAGCTTTTTGAGGCACAGATTGCGTTATATCCCAAAGCCACCGAAGTGTTGTGGTGTCAGGAAGAGCCGGGCAATCAGGGTGCCTGGCATCGTATCCAGCATTATCTGTTGCGGCATATGCGCAAGGGAATGCAGCTGGCTTATGCGCTGCGCCCCTCTGCTGCTGCGCCTGCGGCGGGGTATCTCTCAGTGCATAATGAGCAGCAAAAAGCCGTGATTAATGCGGCTTTCCGTGATGACTTGAATGTTCAATACCAGCCCGGAGTAAAACACTATGAAAATTGAAGTGAAAGTACCGCAGCTCTCTGAGTCAGTCTCCGAAGCGTCGTTGTTAACCTGGAACAAGCAAGTTGGCGAAGCCGTAACGGAAGGCGAAAGTTTAATTGATATCGAAACCGATAAAGTGGTATTGGAACTCCCCGCGATCAAATCCGGTATTTTGACAACTATACTCAAACAGAATGGTGAAAAAGTCACCAGTGGTGAAGTGATTGCCACGCTTGATACCGAAGCCAAGCCCAGCACAAACAGCGCGGCCCAGCCAGTGGCGGCAAAAGCGGCGGCAGCCAATGCTGCCGTGATGCCTGCCGCGAAGAAAATTGCGACTGAAAAAAATGTCGACACCGCGTCAATCATTGGCAGTGGGCGCGGTGGCCGTGTGACGAAAGAAGACGTACTCAATACACCTGAAAAAACTGGCGCACCGATGGCGAAAATACCCCTGCCGCAAGCGGGAGGGCGTGTAGAGCAACGTGTGCCTATGACACGCATACGTCAACGCATCGCTGAGCGCTTGCTTCAATCCCAGCAGCAGGCTGCCATTCTCACTACCTTTAATGAAGTGAATATGCAGCCGGTGATCGAGCTGCGTAATCGCTATAAAGATGCGTTCGAGAAAAAACATGGCGTCAAATTGGGCTTCACCTCTTTCTTTGTCAAAGCAACCTTGTTGGCGCTGCAAAAATTTCCTATTGTGAACGCCTCGGTGGATGGTACTGACATTGTCTACCACGGTTATTACGACATAGGCGTGGCGATAGGCAGCGAGCGCGGTCTGGTAGTGCCTATCATTCGTGATGCGGATAAGCTTTCTATTGCTGATATCGAAAAGCAGATTGCCGATTTTGCAGCACGCGCCAAGGATGGCAAGCTCACCATGGAAGAGCTAACCGGTGGCACATTCTCAATCACCAATGGCGGCGTGTTCGGCTCCATGCTCTCTACCCCCATCATCAACCCGCCGCAGAGCGCCATACTCGGTATTCATGCGACAAAAGACAGACCCGTCGCCGAGAACGGTCAGGTGGTTATCCGCCCGATGAACTACCTCGCCGTTTCCTATGACCATCGCATCATCGATGGCCGCGAAGCGGTGCAGTTTCTCATGACCATCAAGGAAGCACTGGAATTTCCGGGGCGGGTGTTGCTGGATTTATAATTTCAACAAAGCATAGTATTCACGTATCAAATTAATGAGCGAAATTGCAAAGGATTAATCATGGGTACTGCGGACATTATTGAACAGGCATTAAAGCTTAAGGCATCAGAGCGTTATATGTTGCTCGAAATGTTGCATCAGAGTTTGGATAAACCTGATCCGGAAATTGATCTCATTTGGCGAGATGAGGCATTGCGCAGGGTGAAAGCTTATGACGAAGGTAAACTTGCCACCGTTTCGTTGGAAGAAGTCTTCAGAGATTTATAAATGGAATTGATTTTCACCACGCTTGCACGCGATGAATTGGTGGAAGCAAAACGTTTTTACAATCGGCAGCAACAGGGTTTAGGAAACCAGTTTAAACATGAGGCTGAGGTTGCGTCACACCGCATACTCGATCATCTACTCGCATGGCAGTTTGAATATGATCCGGTGCGCCGTTTCATATTTAATCGATTTCCTTACAAGATGCTTTATGTTATCCGGGAGCAGAAAATTGTCATCGTTGCCATCGCTCATCAACATCGTGCACCGGATTACTGGTTTGACAGAGTTTGCAATTAAATTTTAGAGCGTAGTTAATGCCACAATAGATCACAGGCTAAGCAATTGGAGAAAACATGGTTGAATATGATGTTGTCGTAATCGGTGCGGGGCCAGGTGGCTATGTCGCGGCAATTCGTTGCGCGCAACTGGGAATGAAAGTTGTTTGCGTGGATGAATGGAAAAATTCACAGGGCAAGCCCAGCTTGGGCGGTACATGTTTGAACGTTGGCTGCATTCCCTCGAAGGCGCTGCTTGAGTCTTCCGAAAATTTTGAACGGGTTTCGCATGATTTTGAGTTCCACGGCATCACTGCGACGGGCGTAAAACTTGATGTAGCCAAGATGTTGGCACGTAAAGACAAGATCGTGACGGACTTTACGTCGGGTATCGCTCAATTATTCAAAAAAAATAAAGTGAGTTCATTACAGGGTCGTGCAACCTTGCTCGGCCGCGAGGGAGAAGCATGGCGTGTTGGTGTGGCGGGGAATGAGGAGCTACGAGCAAAGCATGTCATCATCGCCACCGGCTCAACCCCGCGTGTCTTGCCGCAAGCCCCGCTTGATGGTGTACGCATCGTTGATAACAGTGGCGCACTGGCTTTTGATGAGGTACCAAAGCGCCTGGCGATTATCGGTGCAGGTGTGATCGGCCTGGAGCTGGGTAGCGTATGGCGCAGACTGGGCAGTGAGGTAACAATACTGGAAGCGGTACCCGCATTTATGGCGGCTGCGGATGATCAAGTCGCCAAGGAAGCTTTGCGTGCCTTCACCAGGCAGGGTTTGAAAATACATCTCGGTGTACAAATTGATCAGGTTACTCAGAGTAAAAAAGAAGTGACATTGTCCTGGCGTGATTCACAGGGTGCAGCACAAGAGTTGTCAGCCGATAAACTAATCGTAGCCGTTGGCCGGGTAGCCAACACAGTAGGTTTGGGTGCCAAGGAAACAGGCTTGAAACTAGACACAGCAGGACGCATTGAGGTGGATGAACATTGCCACAGCAACTTGCCAAATATATATGCCGTAGGCGATGTAGTGCGTGGCCCCATGCTGGCACACAAGGCATCTGAAGAGGGCGTGATGGTGGCTGAAATTATTGCAGGGCAAGCCGGGCATTGCGATTTGAATCTGGTGCCGTGGGTGATGTATGCCTCGCCAGAAATTGCGTGGGTAGGCAAGACTGAACAACAACTGAAAAAAGACGGTGTGGCCTACAAGGCAGGGCAGTTTCCGTTTATGGCCAATGGCCGCGCACGTGCCTTGGGCGACACCATGGGCTTTGTAAAAATACTTGCCGATGCCACAACTGATCGTATTCTTGGCGTACATATTATTGGAGCCATGGCCTCTGAGTTAATACAACAAGCAGT
>Ga0315270_10000469_pt1 | contig 22337 bp, 20 predicted proteins | sample C1_bottom_MG_FD_204932 | JGI IMG/M metagenome (GOLD analysis project Ga0315270, IMG submission 204932) | Sediment microbial communities from Yellowstone Lake, YNP, Wyoming, USA - C1_bottom | ecosystem: Environmental > Aquatic > Freshwater > Lake > Sediment | place: USA: Wyoming | collected...
ACATCAGCCACACGCCGGTGTTCGGCGTGACATTGGTGCCTTTTTGCAAAGTGGCTACTTGGGCCGTCCATTGCGGATAGAGCTGCGACACGGTGACGACTTGCACGCCCGGTTCCGCTTTTAGAAAGGCCAGTAACTGATCGAAACGCTGCTCAATGGCCGCATCGGTGTTGCCGTGACGCACGAAGCTAAAGCTGTGCATCATGATATTCACCACCGGAAAGCCTGCATCGCGAAACTGGCGAATTGCATACCGTAATTCGTCCAAACTACTGGCCTCGATGTCCAGGTAGCGCAAAGATTGCCAATTGCCTAGCCGGGCCTGCGCAAACTGTGTGATCGGCAGTTCCACCACGCCCTCGATCACCTGCGGCAAATTACTCGCGGATAATTGTTTGGATAAATCGGTTGAAGTCGATACCGGCGAGAACGAACTATCTATCAGCAAACCCACCTGTTGGCACGCCTTGAGCGTGTCCAAGTTGGCGGCAAAAGCACCGGCACGGTGCGCGATGACGGTCTTGCCGGTCCACTGCCGAATCAAATCTTTACCTCGGTTCAAGATCGCAATTTGCTGTTCCAAGCTGGCTCTTTGCATGACTTCGCTGCCGAACATTGGCCCTGGATGAGTGTGCAGTTGCAGATCTTGACCACGATTATTTATCGTGCGCGCCACCTCAGCCAACTCAACTTCGCTCTCCCCTGACTTGGCCGCCTCGTACACATTAAGATAAAAAGTACCTTTGAGGCCATGCTTGTCCAACATATCCATCATGCGCCGAATGCCGTGCTCGCCATCTGGCTGTTTACCCCAGATTTGCTGATCGGGTGTACCTTTTGTGTAAGACTCAACATCAACTGTAATCATCACCATAGTGGGTGCCGCCCAGACATGGGGCGCCGCCACCAGCAACGATGCTGCGAAAAGAACATTGCGTAGTTGTTTCATGCGACCGCCTGGAATGCGCCTGCAGGTGAACCGTGCAGCCGAATAAAAGACTCGAACATTAACAAAGACCAAAGCACGGCGCTATGATCGAATGTTCCCACTTGGTGTTCTTCCATGATCGTCGCCAGTTCGCGCGCATTGAACCAGCCGGTATTTTGCAGGGCCGGCCCGAATAAAGCATCGTGCACACGCTGCTTGAGCGGACCGCGGAACCAACTGGCTAGTGGCACGGCGAAACCCATTTTTTTGCGATACAAAATATCGCTGGGTAGGTAATTCTCAAGTGCTTTCTTGAAGATCAGCTTGCCCGCGCCGGCCTTCAATTTGTAGGCGGATGGCAAGCCGGCAGCCCATTCCACCAACTTGTGATCCAGTAGGGGTTCACGCACTTCCAGTGCGTGCGCCATGCTGGCACGATCGACTTTAGTGAGAATATCGCCAACTAAGTATGTTTTGAAATCAAGGTACTGCACCCGCGCCAACGGATCCCGGTCGGCAGACTTGGCGTCATGCCGATACAGAACCTCAATGGCGCGATAGCCTTGCAACGTGCGTTTGAACTCGGCGCTAAATAAACGTTCGCGTTGCGCATCGCTCATCACAGAAATAATGTGGGAATAACCTTCTACTGAGTCGCGCGCAAAACCCTGCAACGTTGCCTTGGCCCGCAATGGTTTTGGCATCCACTTGGCTTGTGGGTAGAGATTACCCAAGCAACCGAACAGCGGCCGGCGTAACGCCAACGGCAAACGATTGCGCATGGCCTCCTCGCTCATGTGCCAATGGTAGCGCCGGTAGCCGGCAAAATTTTCATCGCCGCCATCCCCCGAGAGTGCGACAGTCACGCTCTTTTTAGCCAATTCACACACGCGATAAGTCGGAATGGCGGAACTGTCGGCATAAGGTTCGTCATACAATGCCGCCAATTTATCGATCAAATCGAAAGCGTCTGGATCGACTTGCTCAACATGGTGCCGGGTGTGGTAGCGCTGTGCGACTTGTTCTGCATAGGCGGATTCGTTGAAGGCCGGGTCGCCAAAAGATATCGAGCAGGTGTTCACCGGCGTGTTTGATAAACCGGCCATCATCGCTACCACCGCACTCGAATCGACGCCACCGGAAAGAAATGCGCCCAGCGGCACTTCTGCCACCATGCGAATTTTGACCGATTCACGTAACAAGCGAATCAATTCTTCCTCCGCTTCTTCCTGTTTCAGTTGCGGTACAGCCTGAAGCGGAATATCCCAATATTCGCGCGGCTGCGCCGGCAGCTCGCCTTGCTTTAGCGTCAGGGTATGCCCAGGCGGTAATTTGTAGGCTTGACGATAAATGGTGCGCGGCTCGGGTACATAGCCATAGGCAAAATATTCTTCGATGGCGCACGGGTCGATCTCACGACCGCAAGCGGGATAGGCCGTCAAGACCTTAAGTTCAGAACCGAATATCAACTTGCCATCTTGTGCAAAGCCGTAATACAGCGGCTTCACGCCTAAGCGGTCGCGCGCCAGGAATAGAGTCTGTTTATTGCGATCCCACAAAGCGAACGCAAACATACCGCGGAAGCGTTCGACGCAAGCTTCGCCCCACTGCTCCCACGCATGTACGATTACCTCGGTGTCGCAACGGGTGCGGAAAGTATGGCCCAGGGCTTGCAGTTCGGGCATGAGTTCGACGAAATTGTAGATCTCGCCGTTAAATACCACGACTACGCTGCCGTCTTCGTTGAACAGGGGTTGATGGCCAGAGGATAAATCAATGATGGATAGCCGCCGATGAGCCAACCCTATGCCGGGTTCGGTATGCAGACCGCCCTCGTCCGGTCCGCGATGAAGCTGTATCTGGTTCATGCGCGCCAAAATTTCTTGGTCGATTTCGCACTTGCCCTGGGTGTCGAATATTCCGGCTATGCCGCACATGGTTGTGATGTCGTTTTCATTGTTAGTATGTGGGGCGGGTTCACACCCGCTCCCTAGCCCTCCCACGGGGACTACCTTTGGTCGCCGCCCTGTGGGGGAAGGGATTTGCTGGTTTTTTATGCCGCCCGTCGCGCTGTTGCCGTTGATCGTTTGGCTCGTCCGGCTAGCGTCGGTAACCGGCTAATCGTCATCCCCACTTTTTGCTCCGCCTGGCGCAGATCGTAGGTCGCTTGCAAATTCAGCCAGAATTGCGGATTCGCGTTAAAAAAATGTCCCAAGCGGAGCGCGGTATCGCCTGTGATGGCACGCTGCCCTTTCAAGATCGAGGTAATTCGATTAGTCGGGACATTCAGCTGGCGCCCCAGCTCTGCCGCACTCATGTTCAGGGCTTCAAGCTGTTCGGCAAGGTGCTCGCCGGGATGAATGGGTGTTCGTGCCATAAGATATTCCTCAGCGGTAATCCACAATCTCAACCTCAACCTCAACCGGACCCGGCGAACCTTTGGGCCACGCAAAACAGATCCACCATTGATCGTTGATACGAATGCTATATTTCCCTTTGCGGTCGCCTTTCAATGCTTCCAGCCGATTTCCCGGGAGATCCAAATCCGGGAGCGCGGTCGCGGCATCCAGTTGATCCAGTTTTAACTCGGCCTTGCGTTCAATCCCGGCAAATGCCTTAACGCGCTTGCCTTCGGCGAATTCCCGCGTTCGTTTGTCTCGATAACTCTGGATCATCGCTGGAAATCCTAGCGCAAATTACGCATTACGTCTAGCGTAACTACTGCCGCTTCCAATGGAACTAGCGCGCCAGTACTGTATCGTACACACGCATATATCCCGCCACCATTGCATCCATACTAAACTGCTCTTCAATTTCAGCCCGCGCCGCTCGGCCTTCTTGCGCCATGCGTGCAGGATCTTGTACATACGTAAGCAATGCCTGTGCCATTTTTTCGTGATCGGCGGCGGGGATCAAAATTCCAGTTTTGCCGGGCGCAACCAGCTCCGGGTTGCCACCAACTTCAGTGGCAATCACCGGCAGGCCACAGGCCATGGCCTCCAGGATGGTGTTGGAAATGCCCTCGCCCAAGGATGGCAGCACGAATAAGTCCATGGCGCGCATCAATTCCGGCACGTCATTGCGGTCGCCGGCGAGCCAAACTTGTTCACCCAGGCCCAATTCGACCAGCAGCCGCTCACATTCCGCGCGCTGCGGGCCATCGCCAACAATAAGCAAGCGTAAGCGAGGCGCCCCTTCCGGCCACATGGTTCGCAAACTGTGGAAAGCGCGGATCAGTGTCGAAAAATCCTTCACTTGCGCCAGACGGCCGACACTGCCGATGACTATATCCTTATCGCCGGCAAAACCCTGCGGGCCGATCGGCGTGCGCGTCCCGCTGCGCGGGTAAAATTTCTCACTATCGACGCCATTGTAGATTTGCGTGACTTTACGGTTCGGCACACCGACAGTATCGACCAGCCAGCCGGCGAGATCACGACTCACGGCAATGTAATGACCAACCAGGGGTTGGATGGTTTTGCGCATCAAATTGTATTTGCGATAAGTGCCATGTAAATCAGCGCCCTCGCGCCCATGCTCACTATGCACCCGCGCCGATATGCCGCTGCACGCCGCGACAACTTGGCCTTCGATCGCCGCCATGTTGCGCGTATGCACGATATCCGGATTTAAAGCGCGAATCGCGCGATACAGTCGGGCATAAAGTCCGAAATCTTTACCCGCACGCTTATGCAGGGAGACCAATTCGACATTGGGGCGGCGAATACGATTCGCAAACTCAGTATAGTCTGTCAGACAAATAATCGCGTGGCGGTAGCGCTCAGCCGGCATGTAATTTATTAGGTTGACCAAGCCATTTTCCATGCCACCGATACCCAGGCGATAGATGATGTGCGTGATCAGCGGCGCCATGATTTCTGATGCCAGACCAGCTGCTCGCATTTCCCTTGCGCATTCGCGCGTTGCCTAGTTTTTATCATTACAAAGGTTTGTCGCTGGTTTAATTTTTAAAGTCGAAATCTCATTGGCACCACTACGCCAAGCGATAATATTCCTTGTACCAGCTCACGAACTTCGCGATCCCTTCAACCAGCGGCGTTTGCGGCGTGAAGCCAACATCTCGCTGCAATTCATCGATATTCGCATAGGTCGCAACCACATCGCCGTCCTGCATCGGCAGCATGTTCTTGACGGCCTTTTTGCCAACGGCATTTTCGATTGTCTCGATGAAGGTCATCAGCTCCACCGGCTGGTTGTTGCCGATGTTGTAGATGCAATACGGTGCATCGCTGCTGGCCACATCCGGCGCTCCGCGATCATAGGCCGGGTTCGGTGTTGCGACCCGATCTAGCACGCGCAACACGCCTTCGACGATATCATCGATATAGGTGAAGTCGCGCTGCATCTGACCTTGGTTGAAGACATTGATTGGTCGCCCTTCCAGGATCGCACCGGCAAACAGTGAGGGCGACATGTCTGGCCGACCCCACGGGCCATACACAGTGAAGAAGCGCAAGCCGGTGGTCGGAATTCGATAAAGATGGCTATAGGTGTGCGCCATCAGCTCGTTCGATTTTTTGGTGGCGGCATACAGGCTCACCGGATGATCGACGTTGTCTTGCGTGCTAAAGGGCATATGCGTATTGGAACCATACACGCTGGAGCTACTGGCATAAACCAAGTGCTCGACTCCGTGATGACGGCAGCCCTCCAGGATGTGTAAAAACCCCACTACATTGCTGTTGATATAGGCGTGCGGATTTTGCAAAGAGTAACGCACGCCGGCCTGTGCCGCGAGATTCACCACGCGTTTGAATTTTTCGGTTGCGAACAGTGCATCCATGGCGGCACGATCCGCCATGTCCATTTCAATGAAACGGAAATTCGCATGCGGCGCAAGCAACTTTAAGCGATCCTGTTTCAGGCTCACCGCGTAGTAGTCGTTGAGGTTGTCGATGCCGACGACGTCATGGCCTTGCGCCAGCAAGCGCTGCGCCAAGTGCATGCCAATGAAGCCGGCCGCGCCGGTGATTAAAATTTTCATGTCTACATTCCTAAGCTTCGCGAAGCTATGTAGGTCGGGTTAGCGTAGCGTAACCCGACGCGGGTGGGGTAATGTCGGGTTACGCTGCGCTAACCCGACCTACTTGCTCTACTCAGGGCTTAACCGCGACCTATTCCATGGTACTCGAAACCCTGGGTCTGCATATCCTTTGGTTCGTAGAGATTGCGGCCATCGAAAATCAACGAATTTTTCAGCTTTGCCTTGATCGCGTCAAAATCAGGGGTACGGAACTCGCGCCACTCGGTGACGATCACCAATGCATCCGCGCCATCGCAGGCATCCAGTTGGTTGTCGACATAGCTGAGCTGCGCATGGTTGCCAAAAATGCGGCGCGATTCATTCATCGCCACCGGGTCATAGGCTGTCACCGTCGCACCAGCGGCGAATAAATCCGCTAGCAGTTTACGGCTGGGCGCATCGCGCATGTCATCAGTGTTGGGCTTGAACGCCAGGCCCCACAGTGCGAATTTCTTGCCTTTGAGATCCTTGCCAAACTTGGCCTTGATCTTGTTGCTCAGTACATTCTTTTGCGCTTCGTTAGCTTCTTCTACTGCCGTCAGCAATTTGAGTTTGATGCCGGCTTCGTCTTGGGCAGTCTTGATTAGCGCCGAGACATCTTTAGGGAAGCAAGATCCGCCATAGCCGCAACCAGGATAGAGAAAGTGATAGCCGATGCGCGGATCGGAGCCGATGCCATGCCGCACCATCTCGATATCTGCGCCCAATATTTCCGCCACATTGGCCAGCTCGTTCATGAAACTGATGCGCGTAGCCAGCATGGCGTTGGCGGCGTATTTGGTGAGTTCTGCGCTTCTAACATCCATCATGACTAGGCGATCATGATTACGATTGAAGGGAGCATATAACTCGCGCATGGCATGCAGCGCTTGATCATTGCTACCACCCACAACAATCCGATCCGGGCGCATGAAGTCTTCGACCGCCGCACCCTCTTTAAGAAACTCAGGGTTGGAAACCACATTGAAATTCAATTTCATGCCGCGCTTTTGCAGTTCTTCGGCCACCGCCGCCTGAACTTTGTCGGCAGTGCCGACTGGCACGGTGCTTTTATCAACGATGATTTTCTCTTCGGTCATACGACTGCCAATATTGCGCGCTGCAGCCAATACGTATTTCAGATCTGCGGAGCCGTCATCGTCGGGCGGTGTGCCAACGGCAATGAACTGAATCTGCCCAAAAGCGACGGCCCGGTCGATGTCGCCTGTAAACTGCAAACGCCCGGCGGCGACGTTGCGCCGCACCATTTCCAGCAAGCCCGGCTCATGGATAGGAATACCACCACCCTCCAGGATAGCGATCTTAGCGGGATCCAAATCCAGGCATAAAACATGGTTGCCGACTTCCGCCAGGCAGGCACCGCTCACGAGGCCGACATAGCCGGTGCCAACGATGGTTAGTTTCAATTGAGGCTCCTAGTTGAAGTTGGGTTGTATGGGAATTTACCAAAGGCTTTAGCCCAAACTAGCCTTTCAGGTTGTCACAAGCGCTGCCTTAACAATTCACGCAGCTCGCACACTTAAGCGCTTTTACTTGCTCCCTGACTGTATTGTTTTATCTAGGCTGATTTCAATTGCCGGCAACATATCTGCAATGAAAGATTTCAATACCAATGCAGCCTGCTTTGGATCGCCCTCATATGGGGTAAATACGACAATCGCCGTGCCATCGTCTTGCATACCGAATACCTTTTTGAAGGCCAGTAGCACTTTTTCTACGTATATATTATTCATGTGCCGTTTGTCGATACGATCCCAGTCCCAGATCAATAACCGCAGCTTCTCTGACTTTAATAAGGTTTGCGTTACCTTCACGCTTGTTGTGCCATCCAAAACCACCGGCTGGGCCGACTCACCGACGTTGTTCCAGATCGGGTGCTTTTGCACAATCATAATGTTTTGCGAGTTGTTCAATTCGGCATCCTGCCTTTGGGTGCGGTAATAGGCGATGAACACACCCACGGTCTGACCATCACGACGATAAGTCTGTAGCCACTGCAACGTGGAATTTTGATATTGCGGCTGCCAAGTGGTGATAGGCTCGGTCTGTTGCCAGCCTCGCACCGGCACGGGTTTACTCGCCACCAAGTCCACCTTTACGGCAGAGCGCGCGTCCAAGTAATGCGCATAGAAGGACCAGGGCAAGGTCACGGCAAATACCAGCAACAATACCTTTATGACCGAAGTGAAGCAGTTAGTTTGCATATCTGGCGCCAAGACATTGTGTTGTGCGGGCGCTTCTGCGACATCCTCGCGCCAAAAAGCGCCGATCCAAAATAACAACATCATCACAAAGCCAAAAAATACCCAACCGTAAATATAGTGATCCACACCCAAGGCCAATTTCATGTCAGAAAGGTGGGCGATCATCACGATCATATAGGCACGTAATCCATTGGCGATGATCGGTACCAGGATCGCCAACAGGCTGAAAATCACACGGCGCTTGGTGCTGCGATAAGTGAGGTAGGCATACAGCGTGCCCAGGGTGAATGAAGCGATAAGATAGCGCAACCCGCTACAACCTTCCACCACCGACCAATGGCCAGAGGGGATGGTAAAGAAAGTACCCTCGCGGTAAACCGGAATGCCGGTAAGCTGCAGCGCACCCACCACAAAATCTGCCGTGAAATTCATTAAGGGTGGAATCAAAAACTCGCCGAACGGCACTGCAAACAACAGGAATCCGAGCGGGAATAAAATCGTTGCCATTGCGCGCCATCCCAATAGCGCCCATACCACCACCGGAATGGCGACCACCAGCGCGAACTGCTCTATCACCTGTACGCCGCCAGCATGCGCCAGCAACCAACCCATGCCGAGCATGGCCAGCAAAAGTGCGGCGCGCCAATCCGACTTATATTCGGCCGCCAACAAGGCGCCGCGCCGCTGCCAAATCAGGAATGCGCTGATAGGAAAAATAATGAAGCCATGTGCAAAAGTTTCCGAGCGCTGCCAAATCGCCACGATGGACGCGGCCGTCTGCCAATACACCAGTAGCAGCACAAGCAACACGCCGGCTGTCAACCACAGTGACTGCGATTTGCACGATGTCGGATTCGTATCGGCTTGTGTCATTCTTTATCCAATCTAAGCAGCGTTAATCTGGGCGCTTGTCTGCTGCACAGCCAGACTCCCATTTGTTTTTAGCAATTTCTCAACAATGCACAAATGTGCCGCCCAGGAAAAATCAAGCAACACGCGCTCTCGCGCAAGTGCTCCCATACCCGGATATGCCCCGTTCATTATCTCGTCAATGATTTTCACGAATGTTACAGCATTGTTTGCCAATAGAACTTCCTGTCCCGGCCTAGCAGATATGCCCTCCAAGGCCTGCGGCGTGACCAGCGTCGGCTTGCCCATGGCCATGGCCTCTAGCACTTTATTTTGAATGCCGCGCGCAATGCGCAGCGGCGCTACCGCTAGTTTTGCATGTGCAATATAGGGACGGGTGTCGGGCACACTGCCGGTCACGACGATGCCGTCCTGCTTGGCCAACGCCTGTACGGCAGGTGTGGGGCTGCTGCCCACAATATAAAAGCGCGCGACCGGATGCGTACGTCGCAGCAGCGGCCAGACCTCATTTGCAAACCAAGTGACTGCATCGACATTGGCCCAATAATCCATTGCGCCGGTGAACACCACGGCAATCTCGTCTGCTGCATAGGGCGATGGAAACGCATGCTCCGGGGAGAAATACTCGGTATCCACACCATTGCTAAATCCGTAGACTTTGTCGGCGCATTGCGGTGCCAGCTGTTTGAATAGCTCAGCTTCCGCTTCGGAAACGAACGTGCTGGCGTCAAATGCCTGCGTAATGCGCTGTTCGTAATCGAACAACTTGCGCGCCTCGCGCCGATAAATCCAGGACATGGGCCAGGATTTTTTTTCTGCATATTGGCGCCACTTGTCGGAATCGATATCGACGAAATCGATTACGCGCCGCAATTGCTTATACCGCAACAAATATTGCGCCATACTAGAGGAGTAGACCAGCGCGACCGCCTTCGGACATTGCGCAACAATCTTATCCACCCAGCTTTGCATGCGTGCATCGCGGTAATATGGCAAAGTCAGGGCTTCGCCGCTCAGTAATCCATAGGCGCTTTTCAGGGTCGCCCAACGGGGGTTCAGTGGCAACAATTTCACCTCCCCACCCGCCAGCTCGGCCAAGGTCTGCGCATGCTGCCAGTCGTCTTCGTCATCAATGAAGGCGCCGACGTGCACCTTATAGGATTGCGCCAAATACTTAAGCAAATGATAGGAACGTATCTTGTCGCCCTTGTTCGGCGGGTAGGGGATGCGATGCACGAGGTAGAGCAGTTCCTGCATCGCTTATCCTAAATGCTTCACGATATGTGGGCCGAGCGCGTTCGCCACTGGCGTCGGCAGGCGCTTCCACATTTCGATGAATAGGCGGTACTTTGGGTTGGTTGGATTGTGTTCGGGCACGCGCGCTGCATTCACCAGGAAATATTCGTAATGCAGCTGCTGCGGCTCGAAGCCCCAGTTTTTCTTGAAATCGAATTGTCCAGTGCCGCGCTTACTGCGGCCATAGTCGAATAATTTGTAGCCGCGCTCGCAGCCGCGCCGCATCAATTCCCAATACTTGAAATCATTGGCTGCCAGGTTGCGCGCCTCTTCGGCATCGCCGGCATAATAGGGCAACACTTCATCGCGAAAATAAAACGTCAGCACGCTACTGACGACGCGCCCCTGGTGCAGCACGCTCAGCACTTCGCAATCCGCGCCGAATTCTTGCATTAACAAGGCAAAATAACGTTTTGGCAAAGCTGGCGTGCCATGGCGCTTAACGTTGTCGGCAAATAGCTTGAAGAAGCGATCAACGTTTGGATCAATCTCGGCCACCAGTTCATTTTTTATGCCTTTACGCACCATGGCGCGTTGCTTGCGCGGGATCGCCAGCAAATTGGCTTCGACATCCGGATCGATCGCCTTGCGAAAGGTAAAGTACAAATCCTGACTGGGCCAATCGGCATGAAATGGTTTGAGTTGGCGATACTCCAAATGACCGACTTGCAACTTGCGCGCTAATGCTTGCGCAGCCGTATCCAGTGCGTCACGCGCCGCGTCATCGATGGCCGCGATGCCGCCATACACGCAGAAAACATTTGAGACCAGGGAGTGTCCAAACAAGCGGCTATTAACTTCAGTCAGCGGCAACACGCCGACCATTGCTCCGTCACGCTCCGCCAGCAAATAATGCGTGCGATGGCCGAAGGCGTTCTCGATGACCGTTTTCCAGCCGGCGCGATGAAAGAAAGTCGCTTCGGGACAGGCATATACAAAACCATCCCAGCGCGCAGCATCCTGGTTTTGCATGGCGCGCACGATCACGGGTACGTTTTTCATCCCCGTCGATCCAGGAAGATGTGATCCATGCGGCCCCATTTAAAATCACTCAGCAGGCGCTGTAGCCGCCCTTCCATGCGCGACAGGTTCACATAATGGCGAAACCGCGTCTTCAGGCCCACGCCGCGCTGGCGCGGTTGCTCCGGGTCGATTTCCCAGGGATGAAAGTAAAAAATACCCGATTCGCCATCGCGGCGGTTGACGCGGCGCATCATCCACGCGGACAACTCGTACGGCAGCAAACGGAAATATCCGCCACCTGATGCCGGGTAATTTCGTCCCAGCAATTGCATAGTGGTCGGCGGCAATTCCAGCAAGGTATGCTCACGTGGTTGAAACTTAAAGCGCGGTGCATCCGGCATGCCGTAGTGATCGTGGCGTACGGGGTAGATGCTGGAGCTGTATAAATAACCGGCCTCGTTCAACACATCCAAAGCCCACATATTTTTATGACCGATGGAAAAACTTGGTGCGCGGTAGCCATTCACTACTTCGCCGGAAATATCTTCCAACAGCTTTTTTGCATGCGTGACATCCGTGCGAAATTCGACTTCACTTTGATCGCTGGCGCGCAGATGGCCATAACCATGGCTCGCCAGCTCGTGCCCGCCGGCAATAATCTCGCGCACCAAATGCGGATAGCGCTCTGCGATCCAACCAAGGGTAAAAAATGTCGCCTTAGCAGAGTGCGCATCCAGCAGTTCGAGTATGCGCATTACATTGCGCTCGACGCGACATGGCAAACTGTCCCATTGATTGCGCAAAATATGCGGTGCGAACGCTGAGACCTGGAAATAGTCTTCCACGTCGACGGTCATGGCGTTTTTAATCAAACTGCCCCCGTAGCCGGACGATTACTCAACCAAATCCGCAAATGTTCCGCTATGCGCTCTGCCGCGTGACCATCCCAATATTCGGGAATGCGCCCAGCTTTGCCGCCGGTGTTAAGAATATCTTGGGTCGCAGCCAAAATGGCTGGCCGCGATTGGCCGACGATAAGATTAGTGCCCTCTTCAACGGTAACTGGACGCTCGGTATTGTGGCGCAACGTCAAGCATGGCACGCCCAGCGCCGTGGTTTCTTCTTGTATGCCGCCAGAATCAGTGAGTACGATCTTGGCATCACGCATCAATCCGAGCATGTGCAAATATCCTACCGGCGGCAATAAAAAATAGCGCCCCTTTGCCAGTAGCTTCTCCAAACCGAACTCCGCAATGCGGCTTTTGGTGCGCGGATGCAAGGGGAATACCACGGGTAAGCGTTCGCTGACGATATTGATTGTTTCCAACAAATCTTGCAGGCTCTCCGCGTGATCGACATTTGATGGCCGATGCAAGGTCAGCAAGGCAAAGCCTTGGGATAGATCGCTATCGATATCGCGCAAGGTCTCCGCCGCCGGAATGGCCTTCTGCAAATTATGATGCAAGGTGTCAATCATCACATTGCCGACAAAATGCACGCGTGCCGGATCAACGCCCTCGCGCGTCAAATTTGCCAATGCGGATCGCTCCGTCGTGTAGAGCAAGTCGGAAAGCTGGTCGGTTAGCACGCGGTTAATTTCTTCCGGCATAGCGCGATCGTAGCTGCGCAGCCCGGCCTCAACATGGATTACCGCAATGCCTTTTTTAGCTGCGACCAAGGCACAGGAAATAGTGGAATTGACATCGCCCACCACCAAGATCGCGGCTGGTTGCTCTTGATCCAACACCGGCTCGAAGCGGCGCATCACTTCGGCAGTCTGCACCGCATGGCTGCCTGAGCCGACTTCGAGATTGATATCCGGATGCGGGATGCCTAAGTCCGCAAAGAAGCTTTTATTCATGGCCTCATCGTAGTGCTGGCCGGTATGCACAATTTTTGCTGGGATGGGGCTCGAGCCTGCACTGAGCGCCTTCATGATCGGCGCAATCTTCATGAAATTTGGGCGCGCTCCGACCACGCACAAAATGCTTTTATTAGTCATGCGCTTTCTTACCTTTCTCGGGTTTCTCGCCTACCGCATGCAGCAATTTGCGCATCATGGCTAAGATTCGATTCAGGGTGCGCTCCATACTCTCGATTCGTTCGCTCAAGCCGGACATCTCGATCTCCATTCCAACCGCCGCCGCGCCTGGCGCGACCAAACCGGATTTCAGGTTTCTTGGCGCATTGCTGTATGCGACTTCCTGCCCCAGATCATCGATCACTTCCTGCACTTCAGTCTGATCAAATGCGTGTTTTTCGGACAGGAAACCCAGCAACAATAGCCGGTCGCACAAGGTATTGATCTTGCGCGGGATGCCGCCAGTAAACTCGAAGATGCGCTCATAAGCCGTATCGCTGATGCTGGGATCATTTTTCCAGCCGACCAAATCCAGGCGATGCTGAATATAAGCGCGCGTCTCCGTAAGATCCATCGCGCCGAGATGATAGGAGGCAATCACGCGCTGCTTAAGCTGTTGCATTTCCTCGCTTTGCAAGGTGACGCGAAATTCCGGCTGGCCGAGTAAGAAACTTTGTAACAGCGGTTTTTCTGCATGGTGGAAATTGGACAGCATGCGCAATTCTTCCACCGCGCGTGGCGCAAGATTTTGCGCTTCATCCACTACCAGCAATGGGCGCTTTCCTTGCTTGACGATAGACAGCAGATAACTTTCCAGCTTCTTCAGCAGAGAGGCTTTATTCAGCCCTTCCTGCTCCAAACCAAATGCGGCACTGACTGCGCGCAACATATCATCGGCCTCGAGCTGGGTTGATACCAACTGTGCCGCCACGACGTTTTCGTGTTCTAGCTTTTTAAATAAGTAACGCACCAACATGGTCTTGCCTGCGCCGATTTCGCCCGTTATGACGATAAAACCTTCGCCCAAAGACAGGCCGTACTCGAGATAGGCCATGGCACGCTTGTGCCCCTTGCTGCCGAAAAAAAATCGGGGGTCAGGATTGAGCGCGAATGGTTTGGCGCGCAGCTGGTAAAAAGACTCGTACATCGCTGCTGCCTTTAGAATTTGTAGTTAACGGAACCGGAAAGAGAATTTTCGGTGTAGTCGGATGCAGGTTGGTCACTGTTGCGCGCTTGGTGGCGTAACGACACGTTGCCCGTCAGTTGCGTGGAGAACTGGCGGTTCAAACCGATTTGCAGGATGGAGGTCGTGTCTGTGCGCTTCAAGTCTGAAAACGCATTACGTGTTACACCCAAGGTGACATTGGAGCTGATCAACGGAGAGAATTTCCAGTTCCAGGAGCCATTTAAACCGACCTGGGTGATGTTGTTTGTGAGCAGAAATGGGTCGCTATTATTTGTTATGTTAGTTGTAACCAAGCTCAAGGCAACCGTACTTGTGTTTCCATCGATCTTGGTGGTTTGGCGCGAATGAAAAGCCGCTAAACTGAAATCGCTCTTGCCCTTGCTCCAGCTAAAGGCGGTGGAAAAACGCTTACTGAGAAAAACCTGATTGGTTAAAACATTTTGGTTGAATAAAAAAACATCCGCCGGTCGCTGCTGCGTTGGTGCGGTAACGCTTAAACCGCTTGAGGCAAATTGGTTATTCGAGGTATTCAAGCCCTCACTGTAATCCGCCGTCCAAGTCGAATGCGGCCCGCGGGTTTTAAAAGCGAAATTCCAAGAACTGCCATAAAACTGGTGGCCATAGCCCAGGTCGATTGAAGTGCGTATTGAAGGCGACCAAGACGCCGCCGTGTTCCAGAACGTCCCACCCGGGGTCGTGCCCGTGGTGGTGGCAAAGCTGTTGCTCTCCTGGCCCACCGTGCCGGTCAAGCGCAAGCGCGGGGTCACCAGATAGCCCAGACTTGCCGAAGTCGTGGCCAAGGTTACATCCGATCGACTTTGATAAGCGGAAGTCTGCTGCGAATAGTTCAGGCCCCAGGAATAACGGCCGAACGCCGAGCCGCTGGCAAGACCGGTACTAAATGTGCTGTTGTTGCTGCCGGAGAAGGTATCAGTGCTATTGGTAACGCTCGATAGTGTATATCGCGTATTGAGTGTCGCCGTGGAACCAAAACGGTGTATCCAATAAGGTGAAACCGTCAGTGTATACACGCTGGCCAGGTTATTGGTGGCATTCACATTGTCCGCGCCGCTTGCACCCAAGGGCGAGATCCCGGTTTGTGAAATCGAGGCAGCGGTATCGAGGAATACTTCTTTCTCATACAGAACTGCATTGGCGTGGGCATTTAGCTGGTGAAACAGGGTATTGCGCGCGCTGTCTTGCGCGTAAAACAGATTTTGCATTGAATATTGCACATCCACCTTGAGTCGCGCACCATCTTTTTTCGCGCTGATGCTCGGTGTTATGGTGGTGATGAAGTCGCTCTTTTTATTGGCCGCAGGAGTGAGTGCTACATTATCAGTATAAGTCTCGGTGCCGCCAATACCCGCCGTAATTTTCCAATCCGAGGCCGTAGCCGCTCCCGATAGTATTAGCGCAAGCACGGCACCAATAAGCTGATGGTTTCCTCTATTATTGCAGCTGTTTTTTTGGATATTATTTTTTCTCATGAAAACGATTTTCTACTCTGCCTGTTTACCGTACCCACCATAACCGTAGTAACCATAGTAATCGCCTGCTGTTGGTTGAGCGGACTTATTCAAAACAATGCTAACCACATCACAGGTGCCCTCAATACGCGACAAGGCTTCGCGCAATGCGGACTTGGGTGTTTTTTCAGACTCTACTACCATCACGATTTGACCCATATGCGATGCTAGGACGCTGGCTTCGCTGGTAGCCAGAATCGGCGGCGAGTCAAACAGCACCAGACGATCCGAATAGCGCGTCGCGACATCGGTGATGAGTCGATCCATCGCATCGCTAGCCAATAATTCCGTGGCGCGCGCATAAGTCTTTCCTGCTGGCAATATCGATAATTTTTCGATATTTGTACGCATAATCACATCGGATAAATCCTGACTGTCTCCCCGCAAAACATCGAGCAAACCATGCTCAGCCTTAAATCCCAGATAATGTGGCAGGCTCGGCTTGGCCACATCGGCATCGACCAACAACACGGTACGATCCAGCTCCATTGCAATACTGATGGCCAAATTAACGGCGGAAAACGATTTGCCCTCGCCCGGCAAGGCGCTAGTCACCATGATCAAATTTCCCTTGTGCACCGGGTTTGGCCCAAAAGCATTCGCCAATAGAGGGCGCTTAATCATCCGGTATTCTTCTGCCAGCTTGCCACGCTCATCGGCATTCGTCAGGAAGCCACGCGCACTCAAACGCTTAAAATCCAGATTCAACATGCGCGAGCTTGCCATTGCTGAGGGTACGCTAGACTGATTCACTCGCGACGGAGCCTCGGCCTTTGTCGGGATCGATTCGTTTGGATTCGACGCCTCTGAAACCAACGCTTGCGCAATCTTCGCTTCGTCTTTTGGCTGCTCGCCTAACTTGCCCAGTGCTTTTTCGATAATGCTCATTCGCTTCCCTTTAAGCGCCGCTACGGGCTAACAAGAACGATATCCCAAGCAGCACTACATAAGCGCCCGCCAGAGAGCCCGCCGAGGCCAACCAAGCAACCAAATTTTTGCGCCGGGATTTGCGCTGCGCCTCATTCCACACCATGGTCACCGAACCCAATACGGGGTACTCGGTCACATCAGCTATGCCCGCACGATCCACCACAACTGGGCGCACTTGACTAATAATGAATGCAATGCCCGCGCCTCCGGCCAGCGCTAAGAGCAACACCACCGATAGAAGCAAAGGTTTATTGGGATAGGATGGGGTGGGCGGGACATATGGTGGGTCGATCACCCTGAAATCGATCACATCAGCTTGCGCTTCCATGTCTTCCGACATTTGCGCAGAGCCGCGTCGCGCTAATAATTGCTCAAAATTTGACTTATTCACCTCGTAATCGCGGGTTAGTTGCACTAGATCAGTTTCAACTTGCGGCACCATATTGGCTTGCTGACGCAGAGTATTGAAACGTGTCGTGTATTCATTGACCCGCGCCCGCATTGATGCCGCCTGCGCCTCAGCTTCCGCCAAGGACAAACTAAGCTGCTGGTAATATGGATTTTTCGTCGCGGTGGCGGAAACCGATTTTTTGCTCTTGGCTTCCTGTTTTTTTTGCGCTTCCAGTTGTGCAATGACACGCTTGGCATTGACGATATCGGGATGTTGTTCGGTATATCCCAAGCGCAATTGATCCAGATTTTTTTGCAGACTTTGAATGCGCGAGTCCAATTCCGGATTTGCGGTAACACTCTCCGTTGTGGTGCCAGCGACTTCTGGCTCCTCATCCGTTAGCTGGCGCTTCAATTGGTCGCGCCGAGTCTCCGCTTCACGTAATGCAAGTGTCGCTTCATTTACGCTCTGCTGTGTCGCCCCCAGCTTGGAGAAATAATCGCCCCCCTGCCCAGGCATCATGCCAATGTGTTTTTGCTTAAACTCTTTCAGCAAATTTTCCGAGGCGCTTAGTTTTTTCTCATACTGCTTGATTTGATCTTCGATAAAGCGTTTGGCGGAATCGGTGTCCTTACGTTTGTTACCGAGGCTACCTTCGACCAGAATCGTCAATAATGACTGCACCACGCTCTTGGCCAAGGCGGGGTTGCTGTTCTGGTAGGAAATCCGATACAAATTATCCTGGCTGCGTGCAATATCAAGCTGCACCCCAGACATCAAACCAGTGACTAACTCCTCCATATCTTTAGGGGTCTTGGCCTGGATGTTCATATCGGTCATGCGCGCGACTTTTTCCATATTTGGACGACTTAACAGCGTACGCGTCATCACTTGCACTTGCTGCTCGATGGAAGTATTGATGGCTAAACCCGACATCAGGGGTTTGAGGATGGATTGCGTATCGATATAAACACGCGCCGATGCCTCATAGCGTTTGGGTAAGGTGTGAACGACGGCCCATCCCACCACCGCGATTAACCACGCCACAATGACCGCCTGCCAGCGCCGCAACCATATGCCGCGCAGCAGAGACATTACTTGATCGAGAACTTCATGCATGCTTGTGTGACTCGTTGGTTTGATTACGCTTGTTTAGAAAAAACTTTCGGGAATAATCAATACATCACCCGGTAAAATATCGACATTCGCAGAGATATCTCCATCCCGAATCAAGCTTTCCAGGCGCACGCCCAATTGCTGCTGCTTGCCATCCACGCTACGCACGATACTGGCCTTGTTGCCAGCGGCAAAGTCGGTGATGCCGCCTACTGCGATCATTAAATCCAATAATGTCATTTTCTCGCGGTACTGCAAGGCTTGCGGCTTAGTCGCCTGACCGATCACGCGCACCTGCTGGGTATAGGGACCAACAAAGCCCGTCACTATTACAGTTACGATTGGATCTTGAATGAATTTTGCCAACGCCTTTTCGACATCGCGCGCCAATTGGCTCGGTGTTTTATTTGCCGCCACTAAATCTTCCACCAGCGGCGATGAAATTTTACCGTCTGGACGCACCGGCACGGAGATCGAAACCTCCGGGTTACGCCATACCTGGATATTTAAGTTGTCCCCCGGGCCTATGACGTAATTCAAGTCCGGCGCTTTTCCGGTACTGACCGGCGCTGGCGCATGCGTGCTTGCACACGCACTCAATAAAGAAACCAGACCCACAAACAAAACGCTTTCGACAATTTTCAAAATTCTTGGCTTCAACATTTTTGGAATCTCCACGATACCCTCCAATTAATTTTAATATCCAACTTTAATTGTGGCATATAACCCACTAAAAAAGAACAATATTTTGTTTTCGCTGGTTTGCTTTCCCTGTCCACAGCGAAAAATATTTGATGACAAAATACATTAGCAAAAATCAAGCCATGTGTTTTTTAATATTATCATCATAAAATCACACCAAAAAAACGGCTTGTTTTGTATTTTTGATGGTAAATCAACACCTGCGACGAGGCGTTATCCAAATATAGCATCGCGCTATGGCATATTATGTAACCTCTAATACGCACCCTATCTTAATTATTATGGCCCAAGAAAACCTAAGCACCTTGCGCGACGCAATTCGTGACTTTGCCAAAGCGCGCGACTGGGAGCAGTTTCACACACCCAAAAACTTGGTTATGGCTTTGAGCGTAGAAACCTCCGAGCTCATGGAGCATTTTCAATGGCTTACCGGGGAACAAAGCCTTCAGCTCGATCCCCAGACGAAAACTGCTGTCGCGCAAGAAATCGCTGATGTCCTGATTTATCTCACCCGTTTGGCCGATGTGCTGGGCGTCGACCCAATGCTCGCTGCATACGACAAAATACAGATCAATGCCCAAAAATACCCGGTGGAAAAATCGCGCGGGCACAATACTAAATATGACAAGCTTGATCCGTCTGTGAAGTAGCGCACAAATCCCGAATTTTTTCGACGCGGTATAATCCGCTCTTTCACTTACCGCCATTGTCATGGAACCTTACTTCCGACATCACGTTTTTTTCTGCGTCAATCAACGCGAGGATGGCAGCGCTTGTTGCGCCGACAAGGGCGCCCAGGCGATGCGCGATTACGCCAAGAAAAAAATCAAGGCACTCAAACTCTCTGGCCCCGGCCAATGTCGCATCAACAATGCCGGCTGCATGGATCGCTGCAACGAAGGACCGGTCATCGCGATTTATCCTGAAGGGATTTGGTACACCTACGTCGATCAGGAAGATATCGATGAAATCATCGAGCAACATCTGCTTCATGGTCGCGTTGTCGAACGCTTGAAACTTTAAATTCGTGCCACGCTACAAACTCCGCATCGATGGCCCAAGCGGCAAAATCGAAACCGTAATCGACGACCCCGGCCCGGAGCGGCGCGGTCTAGCCCTGATCGCTCACCCGCATCCCTTGCATGGCGGCTCCTTGGATAACAAGGTCGTCACCACCCTGGCCAAGACCTTGCTTGATCTGGGCTACGTCGCCGTGCGTCCCAACTTTCGCGGCGTGGGCTTGAGTGAGGGCGCATACGATCATGGCGAAGGCGAGGTGGCTGATATGCACGCGGTACTGCAATTCGTACGTGAGCGCTATCCCGATTTACCACTGGTGCTGGCCGGATTTTCTTTCGGCGCAGTCATCCAAAGCCGACTCAGCGCAAGTGCTTCGCCCAAACATTTGCTACTGGTCGGACCCGCGGTCAATTTGTTTCAAATGGGCGCAACGGCAGCCAATACCCTGGTGATTCATGGCGAGTGCGATGAATTGGTACCGATCGATCAAGTCCGCACCTGGGCCATGCAACACGGGGTAACCTTGGCCGTGGTACGCGATGCCGATCATTTTTTTCATAAAAAACTCAGCGAACTGAAACAACACATTCTCAATCTATGCCGGTGCTAAGCGCTCACAATTTGTGCAAAACCTATGGCGCGCAAACCGTCGTCAATGGCGTAAATTTAGCTATTGAAAAAAGCCAGTGCTTCGGCCTGCTGGGGCCAAACGGCGCAGGCAAAACAACGACCTTGCGCCTGCTGCTGGGCTTGATCGCGCCGGATGCCGGACAAATTACGATGTTGGGCCAGGACATTCCACGGCAGGCCCGCATAGCGCGGCAACGCGTCGGCGTAGTGCCGCAGATAGACAACCTTGATCCGGATTTCAGTGTGATCGAAAACTTCATGGTGTATGGCCGCTATTTCGGCTTAACCGCTACTGAGATCGAACAGCGCATTCCGGCCTTGCTGGATTTTGCCGGCCTAGCCAATCGCGCCGACGCCAAGATTCAGGACCTGTCCGGCGGGATGAAACGACGCCTGACACTGGCACGCGCCTTGGTCAACGACCCGGATTTAATTTTCCTCGACGAACCCACCACTGGCCTCGATCCTCAGGCGCGACATTTGATGTGGCAGGGCCTGCGCCGACTGCTCAGCCAAGACAAGACTATTATTTTGACCACGCACTTTATGGAAGAGGCCGAACGACTGTGCGACCGTCTAGTAATCTTGGATCATGGCCAGCTCATCGCCGAAGGTGCGCCGCGCGACTTGATTGAGCAACACATTGAGCCGAGCGTCACCGAAATTTATGGTGAAAATGTCGCGCATTGGCGCAGCAGCTTCGCCGCTCAATTCTGCCTGCGCCACGAGTATGTCGGTGAAACCCTGTTCTGCTACAGCACGGACGGCGCAGCACTGATACAAAATCTGCATGCGCAAACTGGCTTGCGCTATTTACATCGTCCCGCTAGTTTAGAAGACGTTTTCTTGAAACTCACTGGGCGCGAGTTGCGCGATTGATGGCCATGCAGCGCAACACTTTCACCGCACCCGTCCTTAGCCTGCGCTTTATTCCGGTGTGGCGCCGCAATTATTTGGTGTGGAGGAAACTTGCCATCCCCGCCATCCTTGGTAATTTGGCCGATCCGATGCTGTACATGCTGGGCCTGGGCTTCGGTCTCGGCAGCCTGTTACCAAGCGTGGCCGGCGTGCCTTACATCGCCTTTCTCGCTGCAGGCACAGTGTGTTATTCAACCATGAACAGCGCCACCTTCGAAGTGCTGTACTCCGGGTTTTCGCGCATGCATGTGCAAAAAACTTGGGACGCCATCATGAACACGCCGCTCACCCTGGATGACGTGATGCTCGGCGAATTGCTATGGGCCGCCTCGAAGAGTCTGTTGTCCGGTCTCGCTATCCTGGCAATTATTTGGCTCATGCAACTGCAAGCAAACTTTTGGTTCTCGCTATGGATTATTCCAGTGGTCGCCTTGATCGGATTTTGTTTCGCCGGCATGGGCCTGGTGATGAACGCGGTTTCGCCGAACTACGATTTCTTTTTGTATTACTTCACGCTAATCATCACGCCTATGGTGCTGCTCTGCGGCGTGTTCTTTCCGGTTTCTCAATTGCCGGCGATCCTGCAAAACGTATCGGCGTTTTTGCCTCTCACCCACGCGATTAATTTAGTGCGGCCGATCATGCTAGGGCACATGCCGACGCAGGCATGGCTGCATGTCTTAGTGCTGATCGCATATGGCGCGCTAGGGTTTTATATTGCGCTGGGACTCACGCGCAAACGTTTATTG
>Ga0315270_10000470_pt1 | contig 22336 bp, 17 predicted proteins | sample C1_bottom_MG_FD_204932 | JGI IMG/M metagenome (GOLD analysis project Ga0315270, IMG submission 204932) | Sediment microbial communities from Yellowstone Lake, YNP, Wyoming, USA - C1_bottom | ecosystem: Environmental > Aquatic > Freshwater > Lake > Sediment | place: USA: Wyoming | collected...
AAGCGCTATATCGGCAATGCAGTGCAGGTGTTCTTCAGGGACGGCACGGCCACGCAACGCATTGCCGTGGATTTCCCCATCGGTCATCGCAAGCGGCGCGCCGAGGGTATTCCGGTATTGGTGAAGAAATTCGCGGCCAGCGTCGCGGCACACTTTGATGGTGCGCAGTCAGCGGCGATCACCACTCTGTTTGCCGATCGTCCCAGACTCGAGGCGCTGCAGGTCGACGACATGGTAAGCAGACTCGTCAGCTAGTTGCCGACCGCGTCCCGGTGCTGGCAAGGCGCTTCGGGCGTGACACCTTGTGGCGCAGATCGATGCCGGCGAGCTCATAGCCGCGCTTGAAATCGCGGATGTGCTTACCCATCCAGGATTGTGCCGCCTCGCTATCGCGGGTCTCGATCGCCGTACCGAGGCGACGTTGGGCATCGACAATGCGGGCGCGCGCTTGCGGTACCTTGACGATCATCGCGGCGAGCGAAGGCTCCAGCAGTTGAATGAGTGGCTCGTGGGCCAGTAACAGGGCCGGGTTGCCGCTGGCTATGCCCAGGGCTCTAAAAAAATCGCCGACGTGAGCCACGGTCTGCAGAGGTTCCGTATCGGTGCGGATATTTTTCAGCGTCAGCTTCAGGCGCTTAAGGTCCGCGAGTGAGCGACGGGTCGCGGCCACAGCAGCCAGCGGTGGCTCGAGAATCATCAGTGCTTCCCAGACATCCAGAAAAGTGACATCGTGGAGCACCAGTGCGCGTCGCACGCCGGCGCCGATCTGAGCCGGACCGGGGCGCGTCACCATCATGCGTTTCGAGCCACGGCGCCGGCCCAGCAGGCCGGCACTGTCGAGCTCGCGCAGGGCCTCACGCACGGTGGAGCGATTCACACCGAACTGGCGCGCGAGTTCCAGTTCCGGCGGCAGGCGATCTCCGGCCTGCAGCCGGCCGGCGACGATATGCTCGACCAGCGCGCTGGCCACCTTGCGATAGGTCGGTTCCGCCGCGATCGGCGCAAACTGCAGAGTGGTGCTGTCCTCGAGATTCAAGTGGTCAACCGGAATATCTCGCGACCGATAAGCATGCGGCGGATTTCCTGGGTGCCAGCGCCAATCTCGTAAAGCTTGGCGTCGCGCAGCAGCCGGCCGGCGGCGTAGTCATTGATATAGCCGTTGCCACCCAGTGCCTGGATCGCCTCCAGTGCCACCTGCGTGGCGCGCTCAGCCGCAAACAGAATAGCCGCGGCAGCGTCCTGGCGCGTGCTGCGGCCGGTATCGCAGGCGCGGCCGACTGCATAGACGTAGGCACGGGCTGCGTTGAAACTGGTGTACATGTCAGCCAGCTTGGCCTGCATGAGCTGAAACGTGCCGATGGATTTCTGAAACTGCTTGCGCTCATGCACGTAGGGCAGGGTGAGATCGAGTGCCGCGGCCATGAGCCCCAGCGGGCCGCCAGCCAGCACTGCGCGCTCGTAGTCCAGGCCACTCAGCAATACGCGCGCGCCGTGGTCGAGGCCGCCAAGGATGTTCGCCGCCGGCACCCGACAGTCGTCGAAGACCAGTTCGCAGGTGCTCGAGCCGCGCATGCCGAGTTTGTCGAGTTTCTGCGCGGTCGAAAAACCAGCAAAATCCTTTTCAACCAGGAAGGCCGTGATGCCCCGTTCGCGCGCCTGCGGACTGGTTCTGGCATAGACGATCAGCACATCGGCATCAGGGCCGTTGGTGATCCACATCTTGCGGCCGGTGAGATGGAAATGATGGCCGTGCTGCTCGGCGCGCAGTTGCATGGACATGACATCCGAGCCGGCCCCCGGTTCCGACATGGCCAGCGCACCGACGTGCTCGCCGGACAGCAGCCTGGGCAGGTAGCGCTCGCGCTGTGCATCGCTGCCGTGCAGGCTGAGCTGGTTGACGCACAGATTGGAATGCGCGCCATAGGACAGGCCCACCGCACCGCTGGCGCGGGAGATCTCCTCCATGGCGATGATGTGCGCGAGGTAGCCGAGGTTGGCGCCACCCCAACGCTCCGGCACGGTCAGGCCCAGCAGACCGAGCGCCCCCAGTTTGGGCCATAGCTGGCGCGGGAACTCGTTGCTGCGATCGATCCGCGCAGCCAGCGGGGCAATCTCTTCACGGGCAAAGCGCCGCACCTGCGCGCGCACCTCGGCGAGTGTGTCGCCCAGCCCGAAATCCAGCTCGCAGTGATCCAAAACGCTCATGGCGGCTTGCCTGCTTCAGGGTAATTGCGCTATTGTCCGACAATTAGGCGGTTCATGGCAAGCGCAGCTGCGGGAGTGACCACTGTGTCGACCTATACAAGCTCGGTTAAGCCCCGCAGTGCGGATTTTCTGGCCAATCGCGCCGCTATGCAGGCCCTGGTGGCCGACCTGCGCGCTAAAGTGGCGCGTGCGGCCCTGGGTGGTGGCACCACAGCCCGCGACCGGCACCTGGCGCGGGGCAAGTTGTTGCCGCGCGAGCGCGTCAATCTGCTGCTTGATCCCGGCTCGCCGTTTCTGGAATTCTCGCAGCTGGCCGGGTTTGGACTCTATGGCGATGAGGCGCCTGGCGCCGGACTGATCACCGGCATTGGTCGAATTTCCGGCCGCGAGTGTCTGGTGGTGTGCAACGACCCCACGGTCAAGGGCGGCACCTACTACCCGATGACCGTCAAGAAGCATCTGCGGGCACAGGAGATCGCGCGCGATAACCGCCTGCCGTGCGTCTACCTGGTCGATTCCGGGGGCGCACACCTGCCCAGCCAGGACGAAGTGTTTCCCGATCGCGAACACTTTGGTCGTATATTCTTCAACCAGGCCACGATGTCGGCGGCCGGTATTGCGCAGATTGCGGTCGTCATGGGCAGCTGTACCGCCGGTGGCGCCTACGTGCCGGCCATGAGCGACGAATCAATCATCGTCCGCAATCAGGGCACGATTTTTCTGGGCGGCCCGCCGCTGGTGCAGGCAGCGACTGGCGAAGTGGTCAGTGCTGAAGATCTGGGCGGCGGCGACGTGCATACCCGGCTGTCTGGCGTCGCCGATCATCTGGCGGAAAATGATGCGCATGCGCTGACGATCGCGCGCCGCGCGGTGGCGACACTGGCGCCGGCACAGCGCAGCGAGCTGTTGAGCCCGGCGCGGCACGCGCCGCTCGAGCCGCGTTACGCGGCCGAGGAGCTCTACGGCATAGTCCCGGCCGACCCGCGCAAACCCGTTGAGGTGCGCGAAATTATCGCGCGGCTGGTCGATGACAGCGCCTTCTCTGAATGGAAGGCGCGTTATGGCGCTACGCTGGTCACGGGCTTTGCACAACTGTGGGGCATGCCCATCGGCATCATTGCCAACAACGGCATTCTGTTTTCCGAGTCGGCACAGAAGGGCGCGCACTTCATCGAGCTGTGTTGTCAGCGGCGTACGCCGCTGGTGTTCCTGCAGAACATTACCGGCTTCATGGTGGGCAAAAAGGTAGAGCACGAGGGCATCGCCAGGCACGGCGCCAAGATGGTAACTGCAGTGGCGTGTGCGCAGGTGCCCAAGCTTACCGTCATTATTGGCGGCAGCTTTGGAGCCGGCAATTACGCCATGTGCGGTCGCGCCTACGGGGCGCGATTCCTGTGGATGTGGCCGAACGCACGCATCAGCGTGATGGGGGGTGAGCAGGCGGCGCGTGTGCTGTCGACTGTGCGCCGCGACGCTATCACCGCCAAGGGCGGACAGTGGAGCGCGGCCGAGGAACAGGCCTTCACCGCACCGCTGCGCGCGCAGTACGAAGCACAGGGGCACCCCTATTATGCTACTGCGCGCTTGTGGGACGATGGCGTCATCGATCCACTCGACACGCGCCGCTGCCTGGGGCTCGGGTTGGCGGCCAGTCTGTCAACGCCAGTACCGGAAACGCGTTTTGGCGTGTTCCGGATGTAGGCGACGCATATGTTCAAGAAAATCCTGATCGCCAATCGCGGCGAGATCGCCTGCCGAATCCAGCGCACGGCCAGACGCCTGGGAGTGGCGACGGTCGCGGTGTATTCCGACGTCGATGCCAACGCCCTGCACGTGCGCCTCGCTGACGAAGCGCTCGGCATCGGACCGGCGCCTGCCAAAGAGAGCTACCTGCGTGGTGCCGCGATTATCGCTGCAGCCAAGCGCACCGGCGCCCAGGCGGTACACCCCGGCTATGGATTTCTCTCGGAAAACGCCGAGTTTGCCGAGCAGTGCGTGCAGGCCGGGTTGGTGTTTATTGGTCCGTCAGCTGCGGCGATACGTGCGATGGGCTCCAAGTCAGCGGCCAAGGCGCTCATGCAGAAGGCGAGTGTGCCGCTGGTGCCTGGCTATCACGGCCATGATCAGTCGCCGGAAGTACTGCAGCGAGAAGCTGATCGCATCGGCTACCCGGTACTCATCAAGGCCAGCGCCGGGGGCGGTGGCAAGGGAATGCGACGTGTTGATCGTGCCGCGGACTTTGCCGCAGCGCTGGCCTCGTGCCGGCGTGAAGCGGCGGCCAGCTTTGGCAATGAGCAGGTGCTGATCGAGAAATACCTGCTGCGGCCGCGGCATATCGAAATGCAGATCTTTGCCGACAGCCACGGCAATGCGCTGCATCTGTTCGAGCGCGACTGTTCGGTGCAGCGACGTCATCAAAAGGTTCTGGAGGAGGCGCCGGCGCCAGGCATGGATGTGGCGCGGCGCGCCAACATGGGCGCGGCCGCGCTGGCCGCGGCCAGGGCCGTGGGCTATGTGGGTGCCGGCACCGTCGAGTTCATCGTTGAGCCCAGCGGCAGCTTCTATTTCATGGAAATGAATACCCGCCTGCAGGTTGAACATCCGGTTACCGAGATGATCACCGGGCTCGATCTGGTGGAGTGGCAGCTACGCGTGGCCTGCGGTGAAGCGCTGCCACTGCAGCAGCAGCAACTGGCCATCCACGGACATGCGATCGAAGCGCGCATCTACGCTGAAGACCCGACGCGTGACTTTCTGCCGGCAACGGGCCGGCTCGTGCACCTTTTGACCCCGCCTGCCAGTGCCGCGGTTCGTATCGATGCGGGCGTTGAGCAGAATGATGAAATTACCCCCTACTACGATCCGATGATCGCCAAATTGATCGCCTGGGGTGAAACCCGCGAGGCGGCGCGCCTGCGCCTGGCGCTGGCGCTGCAGCAGTTTCAGATCGTGGGCCTCAGTAACAACCTGCAATTCCTTGCCAGGCTGATTGCCACACCGGCATTCGTCAGCGCCGATCTGGACACCACTTTGATTGAGCGCGAACACGATCGACTATTTGCGACTGCCCCGGCAGTGCCCGACGAGATGCTGGCCGTTGCCGCCCTGCAGATCATTGAGCAGGATCGCCAGGCGGTGCGGCGCGGTGCTGGCGCTGCGGTCTGGCGTAGCAGTGACAGCTGGCGACTCAATGCGCCGGCGGAGCGACGGCTGTGTTTTCGGGCCCTGGGCCATGGGCCGGCAGCGGGAGCAGATCGGGTGGTGTCTGTCACCGCAGCGGGCGCTGGCTTGCAGATGCAATTCGCTGGCACGACGCTGCACGGGCGTTGCTCAGCCACTGGCGCAGGCACTGGCACGATGCGGGTAACGCTCAACGATTGCACCTTTGACGCCAGCGCGGTGATCCAGGGTGCGCGCTGCGAGGTATTTGCGCACGGTGAACATTTCAGTTTCGAACATGTGGATCCGCTCGCCCATCTGGGCGTGGAGGAGATTGCTGAAGGCGGTGTACGTGCGCTCATGCCGGGCAGAGTGGTGGCGTTGCTGGTCAAACCCGGCGCACGGGTCGCCAAGGGCGAGCCGCTGCTGATCATGGAGGCCATGAAAATGGAGCAGAGCCTGTGTGCGCCCGCCGACGGCGAGTGCGTGGCCTTCAATGTTGCGGTTGGTGAACAGGTGACCGAGGGCGCCGAACTGGTCGAGTTCAAGTGCGCTGCGGCGGCAGAGCCGGGTGTCAGTTCAGGCTCAGGCGCGTAAACAGCATATAGGAATTGGGGTGCGCACCATATTCAGCGTGAATTGCCGTGGGCAGCAAGTAGCCGCTGGCGAGTGCGCCGACGCCCAGGCTCAGGTGCCTGGCGATATTGATATCGAACAGATAGCCGATGCTGATCTTGCTCACGTTGAACGACTGCCCGAGCAGCGGGCCGGTTAACAGCAGCTCATCTTTGTCAGCATTTTCCGCTCTGGCAAAGAACGTGTGCCGCTGATGCTGCAGCGCGGTTTCGAACAGCAGTGCATTGGAGGTGGCGCCGGTAGATTGCTGGTTCTGGCCCCAGGCGAATGTGCCCTGCCAATGCCCGATTGACAGCTGGTGATCGACCACAGCCGATACTGTGTAGCGCTGCTGGTTGACCTCGGGTTCGAGCGCCTCCGGGCTGCGTATGGAACCGTAACTGAGTTGCAGCGCCACGGCCTGATTTGCGTTCCAGCTCAGGCGCGCCGCATATGAGTTGAGCCGCAGCGGATCGAAATTCCAGCGAAACTGATCGGGCTCACGGCCGTTGAAGGCCGAAGCTTCTGCTTTCCACGCGCCGATCACTACGCCGCTGGTGAGCACGCCAAAACTGGTATGCGTGGAGTCGAGCCAATGATGAGCGATTGGTGCTTCGGGGTTGGCCAGGGCGGAAAACCGCTGCATGAATGTGGGTGGACCCAGCGCGGGTTCACCCGGATACCCGGCATAGATGAATACGGACGCATTCGCGGACACCGCCATGCTATCGGTTAGCGCCAGTTCCATAAGAAAATCGTGGGGATGTTGCCGGTCGATCAATGGTGCGACGCCATCTGCTGATTCCCCGGTTTGCAACAGCAGTGGGTAGCCACTCTTGCCCATCAGCGGATCGAGCGACAGCATGGCCTTGAACGCCAGTCGGCTCTTGCCTTCCGTGCGCTGCGCCGTTGCCATCAACATGCTCTCACTGAAGATCAACTGATCACCACGCGGGCCGCCCTGATGATCAAGGACACCGAATACGTAGCCATGCAACATTGTGGCCCAGGAGCCGAGCTGGCCGTGCGTGCCGCTCATGACTGCGCCATCCGGTTGCCAGGCCGTGCCCGAGGCGTCGCGCATCATGGAGTAATCGCCCAGTCTGCCGCCGGAACCCATGTGCATGCTGTGCTCCTGAGCGTGCGCGGCGGACATAGCAAGCAGCGCGCAGGCGGATATCCACATGGCCGCGGCAGGTCGGTTAGTTGGTGCCAGCATGCGCAATTGTACTGCGCCAGCATGCGATCTTTTGAACGTGGTCCACGGCGTTTATTGTCGGCACGAGCTGGCTACGGCAACTATAATCAGCATTGATATGGACGGAGCGTGCGCCATGGATGCCGTTATTGAATAGCAAGGCTGACTGCCCTGGCCGGACGAGCGGCCTGCTGGCCGCTGCAGTCGTGGGCGTATGCGGCCTGTGCGCTGTTGTACTGACACCGGCCGACGCCGTGGAACCGGTAGCGGCGAGCGCGCCGAGCCCGGAGCCGACGGCAAGCGAGCCGCTGGCCGAACCACTGGCGGAAGTATTTATTACGGCGCCCGAGCCGCGCTACGTTGCACCCACGCGCCGTGATCGCATAGGGCGAATCTGGGCACCGGTCTATATCAATGGCAAGGGCCCATTCCGCATGGTGCTCGATACTGGCGCCAATCGTTCAGGAGTCATCGCCAGCGTGGTCCAGGCACTGGGATTGACACCCGACCTCTCATCATCAGTGATGCTGCACGGCGTAACCGGCTCGACGCCGGTCGCCACGATCAAGGTTGATACGCTGCTGGTTGGCGATGTGCTGATCAATGGTTCCAGGCTGCCCATACTTCCTGATGCCCTGGGTGGTGCTGAAGGCATTCTGGGCACGGAAGGCCTTGCGGATCGGCGTGTGTTCATAGATTTTCACCACGATCTCATTATCATTTCGCGTTCGCACAACCAGCCTGCACCGCCCGGATTCGTCACCATACCGTTTCATTTCGAGCGTGGCCGGTTGGTGGTCGCTGAAGTGGTGGTGGGCAGTGTTCGCGCCAAGGCGATCCTCGACACCGGTGGCGAGGTGACTGTGGCCAATCTGGCTATGCGGGAGGCCTTGAGCAAGCGAGCCCTGCGTAACCAGAGCTTAGATCAGATTGAAGGTGTGACCAAAGATATCGAGGAGGGCGAGGGCTACCCGCCGCCGCCGATTGCCTTCGGGAGCCTGGAGATCCGCAGCGCGCACATGACCTTTGCCGATATGAATATTTTCAAGCACTGGCACCTCACTGACGAACCGGCACTGCTGATTGGCCTGGATGTCATCGGCCTGCTCGATATCCTGGTCATTGATTTCAAGCGGCACGAATTGCAGCTGCGCATGCGACCCAGTTGAGTTTACCTGGCGACCACATTGCCATCGACGATCCTGACTGCCGCGCCCACTGCGAGCCTGGGTTCAGTCGCCTCGGTCACGGTAGTTTCAGTGCCGTCGTCGAGACGCACTCTGATTTCGTAGCTGGTCTGCGCGCGCGCTTTCTGTTCGACCTTGTTGCCAACGAAAGCCCCGCCGGCCGCACCGGCTATCTTGGCGATGGTCTTGCCGCTGCCGCCGCCGATCTGATTGCCGATCACGAGGCCGGCCAGGCCACCGGCGACCACGCCTATCCCGGTGCCCTTGCCATCACTCTTCACAGCGGTAATCGCTGTAATGACGCCGCAGGTCGTGCACACAACGATGGGTTCGCGCGCCGGGGCTCTGGTGGCTTCAGGCACTGCTGCTACTGTTGGTACTGTTGCTGCTGCTGCCGGCGCGGCAGCAGCATGGTGAACAGGCTTGGCGGCGCTCTTATGCGCAACGGGTTTCGGTGCTTTAGTGGGCGCAGGCGCAGGCGCAGCGACCGGCGCCACCTCGGCTTCAGGCGCTGGCGCTACCATAGGTGCGGCAACTGCGGCGGGCGCGTTCGCGGCTGGCGCGTTCGCGGCTGGCGGTGGCGCCTGGCTGCAGCCCGCGAGCGTAACGGCCACGCCGGTGCCAACTGCCAGCAGCGCTCTGCAAAGCAGTAGTCTTGAATTACCCATGACCTCTACACTCCTGCCAAATGCTTAGGCAAGCAATCTACCGCAACTCGGCAGGAGTGCAATGCTCATCGACCTCATTGTCGCAGGCGGCCGACAGGTTGCCGGTTTGCCTGGGGTCACCATGTTGCGCTTGAGCGATAGCGGCTTCCCATGAAGCGCAGATCACCGGTACCGCGCTCCTTGCTCGGTGTAAACCTTGCGCACGTCGAACTGGTGCGCGCTGGGCGCCGGATTTTCCGGGACCTGCACTGGAACATAGCTCCAGGCGAGCGCTGGGTGCTGCTGGGAGATAACGGTGCCGGCAAGACCCAGTTGCTGAAAATGCTGGCCGGCGATGTCTGGCCACAACCTGGCAGGCAGGCGCAGCGCGTCTACACCTGGGGTGGCGAGCAATACACCGAGCCGCAGGGCGTGCGTGAAGAAATTGCCTATCTGGGCGCCGAACGTCAGGACCGCTACCAGCACTATCAGTGGAATCATCGGGTGCTGACCGTGGTTGGCACCGGATTGCAGCGTACCGATATTCCGTTGGCGCCGTTGCGCGCTGAGGAGCGTCGCGCACTGCAAGGGCTGTTGCGCCGCTGCGGCATTGCCATGCTGGCGCAACGCCAGTTTCTCTCGCTCTCCTATGGTGAGCGTCGTCTGGTGCTGCTGGCGCGAGCCATGGCATGGCGCCCCCGCCTGCTGTTGCTTGACGAGCCGCTCAATGGGCTCGATGCCGAAAATCGCCAGCGGTTCCTGCAATCACTACGTGCGCTGCAAGATAGGCGCTTGCCTTGGGTTTACGCGACTCATCGGCTCGATGAAATACCTGCCGGCGCCACGCATCTTGCCGTACTGAGCGGTGGGCGGCTGCGCACCCAGGTCTGGTCGGCGGCGCGACGCGCCGTAACCGGCGTACCTCGGCCGCTGCCGGTGTCACGCTCGCACAGTACAGCTGCGAATTACCGCTTTACACCTTTGCTGCGACTGGTCAATGCCTGGGTATGGCGTGAAGGCAGTGCGGTGCTACGCGGTGTGTCACTCCGCCTGGGGCGTGGCGAGCGGCTGGTCGTGCACGGTGCCAACGGCAGTGGTAAATCGACATTGCTGGGTGCGCTCTACGGTGAATTTGCCGTCGCCGCCGGTTCTGAGGTCTGGCGACGGGGCGTAGCTGCGGGAACACCGCTCCACGATTTCCAACGGCGCGTCGGCCGCGTCTCTGCGGACCTGCAGTCGGGTTTGCCGCGCGAGCTCACGGCGCTCGAGACAGTGGTGACGGGGCTACGCCAGTGCTTCGGCATTGATGCGGCGATAACGCCGGGCGAAAGACTGCGGGCACGGCGGGCCTTGCGGCGCGTCGGCGCGCTGGGGCTGGCGGCGCGTCAGAGCGGCCTATTATCGTATGGGCAGATGCGACGGGTACTGTTCGCGCGGGCTATTGTCGGCAATCCCGGGATCCTGCTGCTCGATGAACCGTACTCGGGTCTGGACGCTCGCACGCGTGGCGCATTGCAATCCCTGGTCAATGGCCCTGGATTGCGGCAGGCAGCAATCGTCATGGCAACGCATCACCGGGACGAGTGGCCCGCTGTGGTGACCCAGGAGCTGGAACTGGCAGCCGGCGAAGTGCGATATTGTGGCAGCGTGCGCGGCGCGCAGGCGCAACGCAGGCAGACGCAAAGGAGGTAAGTGATGGCCATCCCGGCATGGGCTCGCTCTTCGCAGCTGCGACTGATCGGCTGGGGCCTGATCGCGGCGCTTGCCGTGCTGGGCCTGAACCTCTGGCACGGGGTGCAACGCACAGCGCCGGCCGCCATTGAAGTGCTGGGCGGCGATGGCGGTGGCCTGCCGCGTGCTGAGCCTGAGTCGGAGGGTTTTGACACAGCGGCGCTGCAGGAAGTTGTGCGCTACGCGCGCCGCAGCGGCGCACAGGCCCTGCTGGTGACTCGCCACGCGCATTTGCTGGTCGAACAGTACGGGGCTGGCCTGGACGAACACAGTGCCATCGATACCGGCAGCTTCGCTGAGGTGTTGGTAGCACTCGCCGCGGGCATCGCAGTGCACGAGGACGGGTTAGCAGAGCCGCAAGACCTGCGACTGGTCGATGCCAGGGCGGTCAACAGGCTGGCGACGCAGATCGCCGCGGCCAGTCACATGAGTTATCCGCAGTTCCTGTCGCGCAATATCTGGCAGCCCCTGAATGCGGCGCGCGCGCAATTCCTGCTGACTTCGCCGGGCGCGACTCTGAATGCGGCCTGTTGTTTTGCCGCGCGCAGCAGTGACTGGCTGCGGGTCGCCGAGCTGTTGATCGCTGATGGGCGCTTTGAAGGCACGCAGGTGTTGCCGGCCGGTTGGGCGCAACGGGTGCTCAAACCCGCTGCGCAGGATCCGCGACGCGCGTTTGGTGTGTGGTTGGCCGCTGCTGCCAACGGTGCCGAGCCCTTTGTGGCGCATGAGGTTTGCTTTCTGCGCGGCGTCGGTCGCTCGCGCCTGTACGTTGCGCCACCGCTGGGTATCGCGATTCTGCTGCTCGACACGCGTGCTGCAGCCGACGGCATTGATGAGACGCGCCTGCCCAATATGGTGTTTCGTGCATTGCGCGCCGGGGCCGCCGCCGATCGCCAGAAAGTCGGCGAGCTGGTACCGGGACACTCGCAATGAAGCAGGCTGTGATCTACAGGCAGGGCTGAACAGCGGGCCTGGGTCCCTCAGGGCAGATCCTTGCCATCCTCGGTAGGCTCGGAGGAAAACTGCTCGGGCGGCGGCAGCCTGATTGCGGTAAGCCCGGCGTCCAGCAGCGCTCGATTGAGTGCGCCAAGCTCCACGCTGCGCAGCGATTGCCAGAGTGTGAGCGCCTGGCGCAGGCGGCCGCGGTAGTCGTCCAGCCCCGCCTGCTGTCCTGGCGTCGGCGCGAAGTCAGCGCCTTCAAGACCGGCGGCAAGTCCGCCGATGACTTCGCTGATGGTGCCGAAATCAGCATCCATTCCTTCCGCTGATTTAATCAGCACAGTAGTCTGCTTTTCCAGCGCATTGGCGGCTTCGAGCAGGCCACCACTGAGTCCGGGGCGCAACGCCGTCAGCTGCTTCCTCAGCGCCAGTACTTCGCCATTGGCCACATAGGCTGCATCGAGTGCCTGGGCAGCGACCATGGAGTACGCGAGCGTGCGTTGCAGATCGGCCATGGGAGTGGCAATGCGCGGATCGGCCTGCACGCTCAGTGGCTGACGCCACTGCTGCGCGCCAGTCCTGAGCACCACCTCATAGCGGCCCGGTAGCACATAGGCTCCGGCGGGCAGAGTCGGCGTGTTCACGCCGTAAACGGCGCCGATGCCATACTCATAGCTGATGGCGCGAGGCTGCGGATAACGCAGGTCCCAGATGAAGCGATGCGCGCCCGGCGTCGCCGCCAGCACTGGCAGCGGCTTGAGCCAGTCTGCCGCGAAATAGCGATGCGCGCGTGCGGCGATCGGCTTATCGTCACTCGCAAAGCGCCGCACCAGCGCGCCCTGGGCATCGTAGATCTCCAGCGTGATCGGCCCGGCCTCGCCGGCAGCGAGCGCGTAGTCGATCACCGCGCCCGCCGGTGGGTTCATGCCAACAGCGGTCTCGGCGGGGAGCGGCGTATCGTGGTTGTTGTTGGAGTGGACTCGATACGCCGTGGCTGGGGCGAACAGGTGGGTGCGATCGCCGGCTTCCGACAGCGTACGCAGCGGACTCAGGTCGTCGAGCACCCAGAGGGCACGGCCCTGGGTTGCGGCGACCAGATCGTTCCCGTGCACCAGCAGATCGCGCACCCAGGCCTGCGGCAGATTCAGCTGCAGCGCCTGCCAGTGCTCGCCGTCATCGAGCGATACATAGACACCGGCGTCGGTGCCGGCATACAGCAGGCCGCGCTTGACTGGATCGGCGCGCACCACGGCGAGGAAATGATCGCGCGGCAGGCCGGCGCTGATAGGCTGCCAGCTCCTGCCGCCGTCATGCGTACGCCAGGCGTAGGGCGCAAAGTCATCCTGGCGATGGTTGTCGACCGCGACATAGGCCGTGTTCTCTTCCAGCGCGGAAGGGTCGATGGTGTTGACGCGCGCCCAGTGCGGGAGTCCCTGCGGTGTCACATCCTGCCAATGCACGCCGGCATCGCGCGTCAGCTGTACCAACCCGTTGTCGGTGCCCACCCAGATGAGCGCGTTGCTGAGCGGCGAGGGTGCGATATTGAAGATCACGCCATAGCCACAGGCTGCGGCATCGGCCACCTGCACATCGGCGTCGCAGCGCTGCGCACTGCTAAGCTTACCCGTTAGATCTGGACTGATGATCTGCCAGTGCTCACCGCGATCGACGCTGCGCCACAGCAACTGTGAGCCCACGTAGAGCGGATGGGGCGCAAGCTGCGACACGGCCAGCGGCGTGATCCAGGTGTAACGGTATTTCACCGTGGTCTGGCGTTTGCCGTAGCTGCTCACCGGCCAGGGCGTGATGTCGCGCGATTGTCCGTGGCGCGCATCCCAGCGATTCAGCCTGCCGCCAAGGCCAGTCGTGTAGACAATGTTGGCATCGGCCGGGTCCGGAATATCATCGTCGCGCTCGTCGCCACCAACCGGATTCCAGTCACGGAAAGTCAGCGACCCGTAGTCGCTGCGACTGGCGATGGACACCGTGCCGCTATCCTGCTGCCCGGCGTAAACCCGGTAAGGGAAGCCATTGTCGGCCCCGAGGTGATAAAACTGGCCGGTCGGCTGGTTGTACCACTCGCTCCAGCTCTTGCCGCCATCCACACTCACTGCCGTGCCCTGGTCGCTGGTCGTGACCATGCGCTCGGTGTGCCTGGGGTTGATCCACAGATGGTGGTAATCGTCGCCGCCGGGTGCGCCGCGAATGATTGTGAAGGTCTGGCCCGCGTCGCGCGAATAATGAATGGATTGGCCGACGAAGTAGACGCCGTCAGGATCGTCGGGCGCGACGGTCAGGCGGCTCGTGTACCAGTTGGTCACCGGCGCGGCTTTATTCACTTTCTGCCAATGGGCACCGGCGTCGTCCGAGCGGTACAGGCCGCCGGAGTTCTCCGAATCGATCGAGGCGTAGATCCGCGTGCCCTGCGTCGTGTGCGTGACGGCCAGACCGATACGGCCGAGCGCGCCCGTGGGCCAGCCCGCACCGCCGAGTACCGACCAGCTCTTGCCCCCATCCGCTGAGCTGTAGATGGCGCTGCCCGGCCCGGCGATCGGCTTGAAATAACTGAGCCAGGGATAGTTGCGGGCTTCCCACGCGGCGGCATAAATGTGTTCCGCGTTGGCAGGATCGACGGCCAGGTCCACAACACCGGTGTCGGCATTGATGGCCAGCGTATGGCTCCAGGTGGCGCCGCCATCGACGCTGCGATAGATACCGCGCTCGGAATTGGGGCCAAACATGTGGCCGAGCGCGCCGACCAGCAGGGTCTTCGAGTCATGTGGATCCACCAGGATCGCACCGATATGGCGCGTCGCCTCGAGCCCGACATGGGCCCAGGTCTTGCCGCCGTCGACGGACCGGTAGACGCCGTCGCCCGCAGCGATGTCGTAGCGCGGCTCCGGCTGACCGGTGCCGACGTAGATGACCTGTGGATCGCTGGGTGCTATCGCCAGCGCGCCAATCGAGGAGGCCGCGCCAGCACCATCGAATATCGGCACCCAGGTGCGACCGGCGTTGACCGTCTTCCACACGCCGCCGCCGGCGGCGCCGAACAGGAAAGTGTCGGGCTGCCCGGCGATGCCGGTGGCCATCGTGCTCCACCCGGCACGGAACGGCCCCAGCAGACGCCAGTGCAGATCCGGCAGCGGCGCAGCGGCAACGAGCGCGGGAATCAGCAGCGCAATGAGTGCGCTGAAAATCCTGAAACAATAACGAAGCGACATGGAAACACCTCAGGCACTGCCCCATTCCGGGGTAGACGAAATGGCACTAACCAGCGCGCAATCCAGCCACCACGCTCTGTCGCGCCGCGCGTATCGCCGGCAACAATCCGCCCAGCAAAGCCAGCAGCAGGCCGTAGCTCAGCCCGCGCGCCATGAGCGCGGGCGTTACCTTGAAGGCAAAGGTGATCTGACTGAAACTGGCCCAGTTCATGGTGGAGGTTTCAATGCCGTTGAAACCCAGCCATGCCGCCAGACAACCGAGCAGGCCGCCCGCCAGTCCGAGCAGCATGGCCTCGGTCAGTACCGAAGTAACGACGGGCAGGGCGCCGAAGCCCAGGGCGCGCAGCGTGGCGATTTCGCGCGTGCGCGCCGCGACCGTGGAATACATGGTGTTGAGCGCCGCAAATACCGCACCCAGGCCCATGAGAATGGCGATGACTGAGCCAACCGATTCAATCATGGTGGTGATGATACGTGACTGTTCCTGATAGAAAGCCCGCTCCGACAGTGCGCGTACCGTGAGACGCGGGTCGGCTTTCAGCGTCCGGGCGAAGTCACTGAGCGCCGCGGCACTGCGCAGCCGTACACGCACCGACTGAAAGCTGCTGCCGCGGTTGTAGGCATTCTGCAGCACGGTGGCATCGGTCCACACTTCACCCTGGGCGACGCTGCCGCGATCCGCGAACATCCCGGCGACATACCAGTCGGTGCTGCCCCAGCGCACCGTAGTGCCGGTAGTCAGGCCGCGAAACTGGCGCGCCGCACCCTGGCCGACAATGACCTCGAAAGTGCCTGGCTTGAACATGCGGCCGGCGATGATGCGAAAGTCCTGGCGCAATTGCGGTGCGTGGGCTTCGACACCGCGCAGCGGCACATTGGCGCTGGTGCCGGTGACGCGCATCGGCAAATCAATGATGACATACAGCTCGGGCGAGGCCAGCGGACCATCGGCGCCGCGCACCACTTGCGGCGCGTCGGCAATCAGCCGCGTCTGCTCCAGGCTCAAACCGCTGCTCATCTCATCATTGGAGCCGCCGCGCAGCACAATGGCGACATCGTCACGGCCCGCGTATTGCAGGACGCTGCGAAATCCCTCGCTCATCGACAGCACTCCGATGAGGATGGTGACCACGCCGGCAACACCGACGGTGGCCACCAGCGAGGAGGACAGGCGGCTGGGAACATTACGCAGATTCATCGCCGTGATGGCGCCGAGCTGCCGCAGAGAGTTGAAGTTCACGCTTCAGCCTCCCTGGCGCAGGGCGTCGGTAATCTTGAGCCGCCATGCCGCCCACGCGGGCAGGGCACCGGCCAGCAGGCCCAATCCCACCGCCACGGCGAGTGCCGCCAGCCAGGCGCCTGATGGAATGCCAAACAGCGGCAGATATTGCTGCAGGGCGCGGTGTGCGACCGCCGTTACCGAGCGCGCCAGCAGCATGCCGAGGCCGCCACCGAGCAGCGTGATCAGCAGCGATTCGCTCAGCACCAGCCCCAGAATCTGGCCACTGCGGAAACCCAGAGTCTTCATTACCGCCAGTTCCGCGGTGCGTTCGCGGATCGACTGCGACATGGTGTTGGCGGTAACCAGCAGCATAGTGAAAAACACCGCGCTAACCACGATGCTGATGATGGCGCCGATATTGCCAACCTGATTGATGAACCCCTGTGCAAAGGCGCGCTCGCTCGAGGTCTTGGTTTCCGTCGACGAGTTTGCGAACAGGGTATCGATGGCGCGCGCCACTTCGACGGCCCGTGCCGGGTCATTGACCCGCAGTACCATCCAGCCGATCCGGTCGCGATCGAAGGCCCGTGGTTCGTTGAAATACTGGTAGTGAAAGAACAGCGCGTTGGTGTCGCCGCTGGCGCTATTGCGGTAGATGCCATCGACGCGCAGGTCCCAGACGTTGCTGCCGTCGCGCTTGCGGTAAATGTTCGAATGCAGCGGGATGACATCGCCGATTTTCCAGTGATAGGCATTGGCCAGGGCTTCGCCGATGATCATGCCGGTTCTGTCCTGCAGCCAGTTGCGGCGCTGTTGCGCGGGCAGGTCGAGTTCAGGATAGACCGCAAACAGGGTGTCGGCATCGGCCACCTGGGCGACAACCGTGGTACGCTCATCGGGATAGGTGCCGCCAAACCAGATGAGTCCGGTGACGGCGCGCACCCCGTCGAGGCCCGCGACGCGGTTCAGATAACTGCGCGGCAGCGACATGATGAATGACACCTTGTGCATCGTGATCAGGCGATCGGCGCCGGTAAGTTCCACGCCACCGGTTATGGCATGGCGCAGCGCCAGCAGTATTCCGAACAGCAGGAACGCCGTAGCCACCGAGGCCAGTGTCAACAGAGTGCGAATGCGGCGACGCCACAGGTTGGCGCGCAGCAGTGGCAGGTATTTCAGGACGCTCATGGCGCCAGGCTTGGCAGGTCGATGCCGGTCTCGAACACCACCGTGGCGGCACCAGATACGCTGACCGTGGCTGGCTGGGTCTCGCCGCCATGCACGCTGACCTGCAGCTCGCCCGGCCTCCCCATGTGATGTCCCTGCCGGGCGCGAAACCCGCCACTAAAGGGCATACTTAACGACGCTCCGGGCAGCAATCCCCGGGTACCCAGCAGCGCGGCCAGCATGGCATGTGCATTGCCACTGACCGGATCTTCCGCAATGCCGAGCGCCGGGCAGAACATGCGGGCCTCGGTCTGGCAGTCGGGCACCGCTGGCCGGAGTGTGAACAAGAAGAAGCCAGGCGCTGCGCCCGCCGCCGACAGGGCTGCGAGGCGCGCCAGATCCGGTTGCACGCGCGCCAGGCAGGCGCCGTCGCGCAAGGCGATCAGCGCACGTGTGCTTTGGCCACCGGCTGTTATCGCCGGGCAACGCTGGTCCAGATCTTCAGCCTGCAGACCCAACGCGCCCAGCATCGCCGCCAGCAGGGCAGCGTCGATGGGTTCGCGCAGACGCGGCGCGGGCTGCGCAAATGAAAATCTCAGACCCTGCGCGCTTGGCTCGCGTTCCACGGCCACAATCCCGCTGCGCTGTTTCTGGCGCCGGCAGGCGGGCAGACCCAGCGCCGCAAGTACTGCGTGCGCCGCCACGGTAGCGTGGCCGACAAAGCCAATTTCGGTGCGCGGCGTGAAAAATCGCACCCGCAGGTCATGATCACTGCCGTCCGCCGGCAACAGAAACGCGGTGTCGCCATTGTTGAGTTCGCGGGCAATAAGCTGCATCTGCCGCTCATCGAGCAACTGGGCATCGAGCACCACGCCGGCCGGGTTGCCCGCAAACGGCCGACTGGTGAAGGCATCGACCTGGAAAACGCGTACCCGTGTCACGGCAGGGCGGCCTCGAATGCCACGCGCGCACCCATCTCCGGCAGGATGCGCGCATCCTGTGTCTTGAAGCCGACGCGTACTTTAACGGTGGCCTTGGAGCGATCCGCCGTGGGTATCACCGCAATGACACTGGCTGGAATATCCCAGTCCGGATAGGCATTCAGTCGAACCGTGGCCGGCTGTCCGGGATGCACGCGGGTAATGAAGTTCTCGCTGACGTCGACCTCAACTTCGAGTGAATCCATGTCAACAATGGTGCCGATGCCGGTGCGGGTGTAGCCGCCGCCGGCCGCTGCCGGCGAAACGATTTCGCCCGGCTGGGCGCCTTTGTAGGTGACGACCCCGGTGAACGGTGCGCGAATGACGGTATCCGTGAGGTTGCGACGCGCGCTCGCCACCGCCGCATCGCTTACCGCCGCGGCGCGTTGTTGCACGGCCAGTGCGCTGCGTGCGGCGTCGAACGCGGCGCGCGCGTTGTCGAAGTCCTGGGCGCTGAGGAATCCCGCCACGCGCTGTTTCTGATTGCGCTCGTAGATGGGCTGCGCGTTGTCGAACGCTGTCTGCGCCGCCTGCAGCTGCGCGTGGCTGGCAGCCGCTTGCGCACTGATCTGATCGAGCGCGAGCCGGTAGGGTTCGTCATCCAGCCGGGCGATGACCTGGCCGCGGGTGACGCGGCTGCCCTCGTCGATGAGCACTTCGAGCACCCGGCCGCCAACCGTGGCGGAGACCGTGGCCTGACGCCGTGCGACCACGAAGCCGGAGGCATCAAGCAACGACGCTGCAGCGCCGCCGCGACGCGTGTCCGCCTCGGCCGCCGCCGCAGTTGCCGCGGCGGCAGCGGCCTGGGAGGCGAGCTCACGACGCGCATGCTGCTGGCGCCAGTAAAACAGCGCACCAATGAGCGCCACTGCCACCAGTACCGCCACTACCAGTGGCCAACGCCGTCCGGCGCCTGCTTCGGTGGCACTGCGATCGATACGCAGCGCGTCCAGCAATTTGGCGCGCTCAGTCATGTACCCGGAGTGCTCTCGACGCGCGCCAGTCGGCCTTTATCCACATACAGCTGGTGGGTGGCGTAGCGGGCCGCCTTCGGGTCATGGGTAACCATGATGATGGTTTTGCCGTAGTCGCGATTCAGGGTTTGCAGGAGCGTGAGGATTTCTTCGGCCGTCTGCCGATCGAGATCACCGGTAGGTTCATCGCACACCAGCAGGCTGGGATCGGCAATCAGTGCGCGGGCGATGGCCACGCGTTGCTGCTGACCGCCGGACAGTTCGCCAGGCTTGTGACTGTGGCGATCCGCGAGCCCTACCAGTTCCAGTGCCGCGGCCACGCGCCGTTTGCGCTCGGCGCCCGACAGGCTGGTGAGCAACAGCGGCAACTCGACATTGCGCGCTGCCGTCAAGGCCGGCATCAGGTTGTAGAATTGAAAAATGAAGCCCACATGGCGTGCGCGCCAGCGCGCCAGCTCCGAGCCGGAGAGCGCATCGAGCCGCTTGCCAGCGACACTGATCTGGCCACTGCTGGGCGTATCGAGGCCGCCGATCAGGTTGAGCAGCGTGGTCTTGCCCGAGCCCGATGGGCCCATGATGGCGACGTAGTCGCGCTCTTCTATATCCAGGTCGAAATCGCTGAGCACCGCGAGGTCTTCGCTGCCGCGCAGGTAGTGCTTCGATACCCCGCGCAGCGTAATGATGGCCGACATGATTTCCCCTGCTGATGCTGCCGTGGATCGGCTCGCCAAACGCCACGGCACCATCTTACCGCAGTTGCAATGTGCGCTTCACTCGCGGATAGTTTGCGCTGCAAACCTTGGGGTGGCTTGGTGGCGAAGCCTGAGATGCCGGCATAAGCGGCGAACCCGTTGAACCTGATCCGGTTAGTACCGGCGTAGGGAGCAGGTCGATGTTCAATCTGAAATATCGCGCGGCCACTGTGGCTGTGGCGCTGGCCGGCCGGCCTGTGGTCGCATTGCTGGCCCTGCTGCTGGCGACATTGCCGGGGCTGCCCGTGGCAGAGGCCGACGATGCCTCGCTGGAGGAAATCGTCATCGCCGCGAACCTGCGGCCCGCGTCCTTGAGTGACGTGCCGCGCAGCGTCACGGTGTTGGGGCCAAACGTGTTGCGTGCTGCCGGCGTGCAGCACCTGGAAGACGTACTGGGCCTGATACCCGGCCTGAGCTGGGCCTCGGGCACGTCGCGGCCGCGCTATTTTCAGTTGCGCGGTGTCGGTGAGACCGAGCAATACCAGGGTGCACCCAATCCGTCAGTGGGCTTCCTGATCGACGATATTGATTTTTCGGGCGTCGGCATGCCTGCCACCCTGTTTGATCTCGAGCGCGTCGAGGTGCTGCGCGGACCCGCCGGCACGGTGTATGGCGCCAATGCGCTGGCCGGTCTCATTGATCTGCGCAGCCGCAACCCGGGTACGAGTTTTGATCTGCGCGCTGAAGCCAGCCTTGGCGACTACGGGACGCAGGCACTGGGATTGGCCCTGGGGGATGGCCGCGCGGACGGCACGGCGGGCTGGCGCGTCGCGGCACAGCGCTTTCGCAGTGACGGCTTTCGCCGCAACGTCTTCCTGGCCCGCAGTGATACCAACGGCTACGATGAAAGCACGCTGCGCGGCAAGTTGACCTGGCAGCCGCTGCCGCAGTTGCATGCCGCACTGACGCTGCTGTATGCGAATCTGGACAACGGCTACGACGCCTGGTCGGTCGACAACTCGCTGCTGACCAGATCAAACCAGCCAGGGCGTGACGCGCAGCGCTCCAGTGGCGCTGCCCTGCGCCTCCGCTATCAGAGTGCCAACGGCGAGTGGCTGGCGATCAGCAGTGGCGCGGATTCACATAGCGATTATTCTTTCGACGGCGATTGGGGTAACGACAGCTTCTGGGGCGCCAGCGCGCCTTACAATTACTTTGAGCAGCATCTGCGCGAGCGACGCAGCCTGGCGCAGGATCTGCGTTTCATCGCCAATGACTGGCACCCTGGTTTCGGTCAGCTCCGGCTCGTTGCCGGCGTTTATCTGTCCGGGCTGCGCGAGTCGGACGCCCAGTATGACGGCTGGAATGATCAATATTACGGCGTGGGCTCCAGCCTGTTGAACAGCCATTACACCGCCACCAATGCCGCGCTGTATGGATCGCTCGAGCTGGTACGCAGTGTGCGCGACAGCGCTCAGCTGGGGTTGCGTGTCGAGCAGCGCACTTCGGACTATGCCGACACCGCGGACCCGGAGTTCCCGCGCTCGCGCGATCACCTGCTGGGTGGCAATCTGTCCTGGTCGCATCACAGCAGTGCCGCGCGCCAGTACTATGCAACCCTGTCGCGCGGTTACAAGGCCGGTGGTTACAACATTGGCACGCAGATCCAGCCCGCACAGCGGCGCTTTCGCGATGAGGCGCTCTGGAACCTGGAGCTGGGCATGCGCGGCACACTTGGCGCGCGTCGGCTTGAGTACCAGGCCGACCTCTATGCCATGCGCCGTGAGCATATGCAGGTCTACAACTCACGCCAGCTCACTCCGGACAATCCGCTGACCTACGTGTTTTTTACGGCGAATGCGGCACGCGGTGACAACCTCGGGCTGGAAGGCGAGCTGCGCTGGCGTCCGGCGTCGCCATGGCAGCTGGCCGGCACACTGGCGCTGCAGCGCACGCGCCTGCTGGACTACCAGCTTGATGGCGCGACGCTGGACGGTCGGGCACAGGCCTTTGCGCCGGCTTATCAGGCCTCGCTGGCCACGACCTGGGAGCATCCGCGCGGAATTTTCGCGCGCTTCGATGTGGCGGCGCAGGCGGGTTACTATTTCAGCACCAGTCACGATCAGCAGGCTGGAGCGCGCGTCCTGTGCAATCTGCGCGCCGGCTTCCGCCGTGGTTCATGGACTACCAGTCTCTGGGCGCGCAACCTCTTCGATCGGCGCTACGCCGTACAGGGTTTCTATTTCGGTGATGAACCACCGGATTTTCCAGTCAAACTCTACCTGCAGAACGGCGCTCCGCGGCAGCTGGGTTTGAGCGTAAGCTTCGCAGCAGATGCTGACTGAATTGCGTTCCGTTTCACTGCTCGAGGCCGTGGCGATTGTCACCGGCATCGC
>Ga0315270_10000471_pt1 | contig 22312 bp, 22 predicted proteins | sample C1_bottom_MG_FD_204932 | JGI IMG/M metagenome (GOLD analysis project Ga0315270, IMG submission 204932) | Sediment microbial communities from Yellowstone Lake, YNP, Wyoming, USA - C1_bottom | ecosystem: Environmental > Aquatic > Freshwater > Lake > Sediment | place: USA: Wyoming | collected...
CAGTAATGTAAATTCTGGCGCGGTAGTCCAGGTTGGGGGTGCAGCGGTTGCCGCCTCAAACAAACAAACGATAGAACTCGGCAGTTCCGCCAGTGGCGGCAAGAGTAATGTCAATACGGGCGCTGTCGTGCAGGTGGGTGGTGCTGCCGTTGCTGCGGTGAATGACCAGAGCATAAAGGTCGGCAATTCCTCAGGTGGTGGCAACAGTAATGTAAATTCTGGCGCGTTAGTCCAGGTTGGGGGTGCAGCGGTTGCCGCCTCAAACAAACAAACGATAGAGCTTGGCAGTTCTGCCAGTGGCGGCAAGAGTAATGTCAATACGGGCGCTGTTGTGCAAGTGGGTGCCGCCGGCTTGGGTAGTAGAAATAACCAAAACATAGGAGTGGGCAATAGCTCTGCGGGAGGCAAAAGTAACGTCAATACTGGAGCTCTTGTGCAGGTTGGAGGAGCCGTATTCGGTGGAACAAACAATCAGGCAATTAATGTGGGCAATGCAACGGCTGGCGGTCAAAGCAATGTTTCGACAGGATCGGTCGTGCAAATAGGAAGCCAGTCATTTGGTTTCAGTAATACGCAAACCGTGAACGTGGGTAACTCATCAGGAGGCAAAACCAACGTGCGCACGGGCGATATTGTTCAAACTGGTGAATCAGGTTTCTTTAGTGCCGTAAAGAATCATAATCAGTCTGTGAATATAGGCAATAACTAGGCAATTCTTTGTTGTATTACAAAAACTGATTAATCATGCGGGTGCATGTTAGAAGTGCTACTTGGATTTACGATAAGATGCGAGACTGTACGATTCAGAATTAAGGATGGCAGTAATGAATAAGTTAAAGATTTTTCTGACAGTGTTGCTTCTGGCATTGTCTCCGCTGGCTTTGTCGCCACTGGGCATGGCTGGCGTTGTTATGGTCGATGATGCCAAGCCGCCCAGGATTGTAAAAACTGAAAAGCCGCGCAATGAGATTTCAAGTTCTCCGGATGAATATGACCCCAAAGCCGGGTATGGCAAGGACAAGAATGCAATGGAAGAAAAGGACGATAAGGAAGATAAGTCCGCACAGAAAAAAAACCTGAATTCGATCCCGCTATTGGGATTCTAATCCAGGACACTGTAACAACTTAAAGCAGATGGAACATTCAAGACCGTCATTGTATTGACGGTCTTGGTTTTTATAGTTAATCCCTTCAAAAATTCACTCTGCCCATGCACTTATTGAGCATTCCAAAGTGCATGACAATGAAGTACCGAAATTGTTCAATAGGCTCAAACCCCTCCCAGCCTCCCCTTAACAGGGGAGCGAGCTTGTCTCTCCCCCTGTTCGAGGCAGGGTCGCAGCAGAGTTGCGGGATACCCTCCGGCATACCCCTTGCGGGTGCAAGGGGTATGCCGGAGGGGGTTTGAAAGTGTCATGATTTATGGAAATATCAATAAGACAAGTTTGCACGGATTCCATGCATCTACTCTAGAACTGACCTATGAGTGATACGGCCGAAGAGAGTATTTTTTCATCACCGGAAAAGGTAGTGTAACTAATGAAATAAGTCTGAAACTTGGCATCAACTGATACGCTCATATTCTTGTTGATTGGATAACTATAGACTGCTCCGAGACTTGCCCCATAGGACAAATCAGAATTGGTCGCAACGCCAAACCTGTCTGTATTTGTTGCGTCAATCAGTGCAACGACAGCACTTACCCCGACTGATCCGGATTTCCCTTCATTAATTTGAGCTCCTTTGCCAACTCCGGCAGTTAGCCCTGAAATTTTCTGTGAATACTGCCCATATTGAGCCAGCTTAAAAATAGTATCAGCATTGAAATATCCCGCATTAAGCTGCACGCCATCTTCCATTGTCATGCCGATGGTTAAAGTGTTTTCGGTACGCGAGAATTTTTGATCAGTGGTAACCAGGTTTCCAAAAGCTTCCGCAGCATTATAAGTGGCACTGGAGCCGCTAATTTTTGTACCAAGCTCGACAAAAATACTTGAAGGCAAGATATAAGCAAGGCTTAATCCCTGAGTCGAATAGCTGGATTTAAGTTCTTTAGTGCCATAAGGGGAGCTATAGTTGGCAACGCCCAAGCTTGCTTTGGCACGCACCACGCCCTCATCAGCCAGCGCATTACTAACGAAAAAGGCAAGCGTGGCTGTAATAAGCGTAAATTTTTTCATGTTATTCATCGCGGTATCTCTCATTTAAAATCAACTTTCCGAGTGCTAGATTAGGGGGAAATAAATCTCTGTGTCAGTGCGATGGATATTGTTGCCACTGAAATTGGCACCGCTTAACCCGCTCATTATGCACATCCTGCAACTATGCCGCAAACCAGTTATTCAAGCCATACAGGGCTGGTATGCATCAGCGAATGTCAAAGCTTTGGTGAAATAACAGGGAATCACACGGCTGTTTTGCCGTGGGCTTATTTCAACCTGCTGTATATAATCAACTTAATTTAATATTTCACTTTGTACCTTCTCGCGTGATTTTAATTCAAATATCCTTGGCTTGTTGTATAGCAAAAAAATAAATTATTCCATGAAGACATACACCTATTGGCAGGCCTATCAAGAAAAGTGGTCTTCGCAGACCCGTAGTTAAGACATTGACATCAAACAGTACATTTCAGTTGCAATCATTAGCATGGCTGTGATTAGACCATTTGGCCTATTGCATGTTTAATGATTAGCCTGCAAACTTCTGTGATTTTACGCTAATCCATGCCGTGAGGCGCCAATAGTATTTGAGTAAAAAACTGGAGTATTCAAAGTGGTACTTGCACAGAATAAAATTATTGTGTGAATTGTGATCAGCAAAAGTCGTTTCTGTAATCCAGGTTGCCCAAGGTATTCGGGTACTGTGGTTGATCTGTTTTTAAAGTAGTAATAATAATTTGGAGAACCAAAATCGTGTTAAAAAAACAAAACCACGTTTTAGCATTTTTTATAATTATCTTAAATTTGACCGCATGCGGAGGCGGAGCTGGAGGTGGTGGAGATCGTGCAGGAGCAGCTCCCCCTCCTGTTTTTTCAATCACCTCGCCTACTCCCAATAAATGGCTAAGTGGTGTTGCCACAATTACAGGGGAATTGAAATCTACAACAGCAATTACAAAAGTCGAGTTTTTTTTGGATAGTGTGAATGTTTACACAATCACGGGAAGTGCAACCACTGTCACATTTCAACTTGATACAAATCCATATTCTGCCGGCACCCATAACTTAACCGCTCGCACTACGGACGTGAATGGATCAGTGTCTACTACAGCAGATACGCAAATAAACATTAATAAAACACCGCCTGTAGTGAGTATTGTTCAACCGGGTGTTTGGAGTAGAGGAGTCGTAAATATATCAGCAACAGTGGCATCTACTCCATCAATAAGTAAAGTGGAATTTCTAATTGGTGGGGTAGTAAAAGAGACCGCTGTCAGTAGCTTGGCGACCCCTTCGTTCCAGTTTGATACAAAACCTTATAGTGATGGCCCATACGTTTTGTCTATCCGCGCTACGGATGAAAGCGGATTGCAATCGACAAGCATTGTTTCTACAAAAGTTGACAATACCCCCCCATTACTGTTTGGCAATATTGTTACATATACTGTGTCAACAGATCACATTGAGTATGGCGCAGCAACAGATAACTATTCTGGTATGGCAAGTGTTCAAGATATAGTGGTACCTGGTGGGGTAAGCACTGGAGTATTTACTAGTGATAATTGGAATTTGCATATTTATAGTTCTGGACATCCTTATTTCCACTTGCGTGTGGCAGATGCTGCCGGTAATTGTGCGGACTACAATGTGGCAATAGCCGCGACATCAACTTTCGATGGTTCAAAGTTTACCCGTACTTGGATTGCCGAATTATTGGCTTCAGGCACATGCCCCTAGCAGGTATCGTTAAGTGGCCCACAAACCAGTAAAACCCATCCTGGATGCAGTGCCCTATTTTACAGCTAAAGACCTACGCTCGATGGTAAGAAGCTGGTGCTAAGTCTTGTGCAGGGCTGTTGAATGGTGTTAGTACAAAACTGTAACAATACAATTGTAACGCCCATAGTTTTGAAATTTTAACAGCTTATCCGCTGATGCGAGGTACACCGTGTATTTGACTAAAGACCTGTCTAAAGTTTATCCAAACAAGCTTGGTCTGAGCTTGATGATATGTTTTGCTGCAGTTCTCTCAGGTTGCGGAGGAGGCGGGGGGGATGCGAGTCAAAAAACGGGTTTGCCAGATTCAGCTCCAACTCCAAGCGTCAGCGCAAACCTGTTTATGTATGCGAACAATGGTATTACCGGTTTTGATCTATATCACTCTGATGGTACCGAGGCGCATACAACGCTACTAAAGAAACTTGTTTCCGGGAATTTGAGTGGGGTACACAATCTGTTTGTGCTAGGCGGATTTACATTTTTTTTGGCAAGCGATGGGTTCAACGGCACAGGGTTGTGGAAAAGTGATGGTACGGATGTCGGTACAGTGATGGTCACAAGTATCATTCCAACTCTCCGCGAAAGTGCTATTTACCAGCCCAGTTTCCCCATCTTGGGCGGTAATCTCTATTTCACTACCAGTAATGGATCATTATGGAGGAGCGACGGCACCCCGGCAGGCACGGTGAATATTGCTTCAGGCGAAGGGCCCTTGCCAATTATTGGTAACACATTGTATTTCAGCGCCAACACTGGTACCTATTCAGGCACTTTATGGAAAACGAACTTCACCACAGGAATCACAGAGCCGGTTCAGGATGTCAATTCAACCACATCCGTCATCGGATTAAATATAACCGGGCTAACCGCTATCGGCAACAAGCTCTATTTTCAGGCCTATGACAGTAAGTATAAATATAGTGAAGAGCTATGGGTGAGTGATGGTACTTCTGCTGGAACGAAGATGCTCTATGATATTAATTCTTATCCTTCAAAGCAAATCAATCCTTCAGTTTCATTCGGCAGCTTCCCGCACAGTTTCACCGCCTTTAATGGCAAGGTCTATTTCATGGCCTCTAATGACGGATACACCGATAGTCTTTGGAGCACGGACGGAACGAACACCATCCTTGTAACAAATAGTAATTTCCCGGGTAATACCTCCCTTCCCCCACTGACAGTTGTCGGCAACACACTCTATTTCAAAGCCAACAATGGCGTTAACGGGGAGGAGCTTTGGAAGACCGATGGTACGACTACGCAGATGGTTATCGACATCAATCCCGGCTCCCCAAGTAGCTCTCCCAACTTTATCGCGACCGTTGGCGGCACTCTCTATTTTTCCGCGTACGACAAGACCTATGGTGAAGCATTATGGAAAATCGATGCAGCCGCAGCAGCGCCCGTAAGAGTCAAGGTTATTAATGCAATTGATAAAGTAAGTACCCCCACTTTCGAGTCCATTACCGTTGGAAGCATGTTCTATTTTAGTGTTAATGACGGTGTGAATGGTGTAACCCTGTGGAAGAGCGATGGTACCCAATCAGGTACTGTAATGGTGCAATCCTCAAGAACAGAAAGTGGAATTGCACACACTCCCCGAAGCTTCTCTGTCATAGGCAACATCTTATATTTCAGCGCCGATGACGACCAGGGCACCCAACAACTTTGGCGCAGCGATGGCAGCCCTGAAGGAACCTATAAGGTCCAAAATTCCACCACGGCCACAATCAATGGGGTCAATTATTTCAATGCCTATGACACAACAGGGCGTGCACTCTGGCGTAGTGATGGTACCCCTGAAGGAACTTATGTACTCAAACAAATATACGCCAGCTCCCTGACCGCCGTGGGCAGCAAACTGTATTTCATTGCCAACGATGGCATCAACGGCGCCGAGCCATGGATAAGCTATGGAGAGACAATTGGCACAACCATGCTCAAGAACATTAACTCTACAGCAGGAGCAGGGAGCAATCCAGGCAACTTCACTGCCGTTGCTGACACACTGTACTTCCAGGCAGATGACGGTAAAACGGGCACAGAATTATGGCAGAGCAATGGAAGCGAGGGAGGTACCGTCAGGGTAAGTAATATCAACCCGGCCCCGGGTGCCGGTAGCAATCCCACACACATCACTGCTGTTGGCAGTACGCTTTATTTTGTTGCGAATGATGGAAGTTTGGGCGTTGAATTGTGGAAAATATCTGATCCATTAACTGGCCCGGTAATTGTTGCGAATATCAATAAAGCGCCGGGAGCAGGCAGTAATCCTACCGAACTCACACCTCTCGGCAATACGCTTTATTTTGTCGCCGATGAAGGAAGCATAGGCGCGGAACTATGGAAAAGTAATGGAGAAGCAATCAACACTACAAAGATTACGAACCTCGGCAACAGCGCAAACAGTACGCCAAACGCCCTCACCGCCGTCGGCAACAGCCTTTATTTTATAGTGAGTGTGGGGTCAACGCGAGCTGAGCTGTGGAAAACAGAAAGCTCAACCGATACAGCGACTAAAGTGATGGTAATCAATCCAAACGCAGGCACCTACAATAGCAAGCTAAAGGCTATCGGCAACACGCTTTATTTCTCGGCTAACGACGGCATCAATGGAGCAGAACTGTGGAGAATAAATACCTCGGATGGCATACCCAAGATGGTTAAAAACATCAATACAAACGGCAGTGCAGGCAGCAACCCTTCTAACCTTACTGCGCGTGGAAATCTACTTTATTTCATTGCCAATGATGGTAGTCATGGCAATGAGCTGTGGCAAAGCGATGGCACTTATGACGGCACCAAGATGGTGATAGACCTCATTGTAGGTAGCGCAAATGGCGTGGGCGAAATACTGCCGTGAGTGTAACGACCTGAAGTTGCTATACCACGCATTTTATATATTTATTAATTCTTACTCTTTAAAGCGAGGTGCACCGTGCAAATGAAAAATGAACAAATAAAATTTTCTCCTTCCAAACTCGCGATGAGCATGCTCATCTCGATATCAATTTCCCTCTCAGGCTGTGGTGCCGGTAGTGGGGACGCAAACCAAAAATCAGGCCTGCCAGACCAGCCAGGCGCACCTGCACCCATTGCCGCACCTAACATGCTGCTTTACGCAAACAATGGTGTAACCGGTTTTGATTTGTTTCAGTCCGATGGTACTGCTGGTGGTACAACTGGAGGTACTTCAGGCGGTACTCGACTCTTAGCAGATATTAATGTTGTCAAGAATGCTGCCATCTCAAATCTTGCTGCGATGGGTGTAGTGTCATATTTCGTAGCAAACGACGGGATACATGGTAATGAGTTGTGGAGAAGCGATGGCTCCGATGCTGGTACGAAAATGTTGAAGGATATCAATACCACCCCCCTTTCCTCAAGCAATCCTGCCAACCTTACCGTCATAGGGAACACCCTTTACTTCAGCGCTGATGACGGCAGCCACGGGATGGAGCTATGGAAGAGCGATGGTACAGAGGCCAATACGGTGATGGTCATGGATATAGTCGCTGGCGCTGGCGGAAGCTACCCTTCCACTTTCGGGGTAATCGGTAGTAATTTATATTTCAGTGCTTCCTCAAGCAGTTTTGGCGGCGTATTGTGGAAAACTAACACCGCCACTGGCATCACTGAGTTGGTTCAACCGGACACGAGTGATCCTTCTTTGATAGCAACTTATATACAGGAGTTGACCGTTGTTGGAAACAAATTGTATTTCGCCGCGACTGATGGATATGGCGTATTAGATGCTTGGGTTAGCGACGGTACGTCTGCTGGTACGCTCAAACTTTATGCCAATGGTTACCCCAGTCGCTTTGCCGCAGCGGGGGGGACAGCATATTTTTTAGATGGCAGTACTTATGCAATTTGGAGAAGCAACGGTACAGCAGCCTCTACCTACAAGACCACACTTGGTAATCCTGGCGGCAGTTATGCTGCGGTAGGCAACATCCTCTACTTCAATGGGTGCGATGTACCGCGTACTAATGGATGCTTACCTGTAGGGGGTGTTGCAGGGTTATACAAGAGCGATGGCGCTACCGCGTCGATCGTAAAAAACTTCAGCGGTGGTGATCCGTATGGATTTAAAGTGGTCGGCACCACTCTTTACTTCACAGCCAATGATGGAACGAACGGTTTTAAACTATGGAAAAGTGATGGTACAGGTACCGCATTGTTTGTAGACCCTGTTAAGTTTCCGAATTTAAGCGTCAACAGTTCTACATTCACCGCAGTTGGCAATACACTCTACTTCACTGCCAACGATGGAATAAATGGGGAAGAATTATGGATGCGTGATCTCAGCACAACAGCAGATCCTGTGATGGTGAAGGATATCAACCAGGCCGCCGGTGTTGGTAGTATTCCTGCAAATCTTCTCGCTGTCGGCAATAGCCTCTACTTTACCGCTGATGATGGCAATGGCCGTCAACTTTGGCATAGCAATGGTACTGCTACAGGAACCACCCTGGTAAAAAATATAAGCACTTCTAGCGATAACTCTCAAATTTCAGCAGTCGTCACGGTAAATAACATACGTTATTTCAATGCCTTTGATGGACATAGCAGAGCCCTGTGGCGTAGCGACGGAAAACCGGATGGTACTAAAATTTTTATGCCCAATGCCACTGTCAGCTCGCTTACCGCGGTAGGAAACACCTTGTATTTTACGGCCTCAGATAGTAAGGGCGCGCATCTTTGGAAGAGCGATGCTGCTTCGGCCGTTCCCGTGATAGTCTCTGATTTAAGCTGTAGCAACCTAACGGCTGTGGGTAACACCCTGTACTTTAGTGCATTTGATGGTACGAACGGAAATGAATTATTCAAGACCAACGGTATTAAGACGGAATTAGTTAAAAACATAAATTCCACCCTGAATGCAAGCAGTAACCCGAGCAGCCTTACCGCCGTGGGAAATATGATTTACTTTGTCGCGAACGACGGCAATGCGGGTCCGGAATTGTGGAAATCCGATGGAACAGATGCCAATACGGTCATGGTTAAGAACATCAACACAGCAGCAGGCGCAGGTAGCAATCCTTCCAATCTTAAGGCAGTTGGCAACACGCTGTATTTTGTGGCCGACGATGGAAAAGCCGGTGCAGAATTATGGAAGACGGACGGAACAGATATCAATACGGCAATGGTGCTGAACATCAACACCAAAGATCCAGCCGGAAGCAATCCCGCCAATCTCACTGCAATGAGCGCCACCAACACCCTCTACTTTGTAGCAAATGACGGAAGTAATGGTCAGGTGCTCTGGAGGAGCAATGGCGATGCTGTGGCAACAAAGATCGTTGCTAACATCAACCCCGGCAATCTCACCGTTATTGGCAGCAAATTGTTTTTCTCCGCAAATGATGGCACCAATGGTGTTGAACTTTGGATGACGGATGGACTAACAAATAAAACCGCAATGCTTAAAAACATAAATGACACGGTGCCAGGTGCCAGCAGCAACCCCTCAAATTTTACCGTGCAGGGTGATAAACTTTTCTTTATTGCCAATGACGGAACGCATGGCAATGAGCTGTGGGAGAGCGATGGCACCTTGGCCCACACGAATATGGTACTGGACCTCAATACGGGTTTCGCGGATGGTGTACGTGCGATATTGCCATAAGGTGGGAATTGCGGGTTGACCATGCTTGGCTTCATGGGTTAACCGAACGGTGCTATTACCCCAACTGTGTGGAATCCGCATGAGCCTACAACACTGAGCCCGGCAACAATACGTGGGGTAGAATGAATCCTTTGAGCTTATTCTATTTCTAAATCAAAGATGCATTATTACTCCCTCTCCCGCAGAGCGGGAGAGGGCTGGGGAGAGGGGACATATTTATTGCTCTATTGAAGTAGAAATGGAATTACATAATTGAGGACAACACTGTAAACGCGTGCAGCGGTAAGCGTAGCCGACCATCCCGTCATTCCGCGCAGACGGGAATCCATTCTGTTATATAAGCGCCGCATAGAGGTCTACGCTATTTTTGGAGTTGTCCTACTGCGTGGTCTGTGTTGTATGTTTCCGGTTTCCCGCCTGTGCTAAATGACGGCTACTGCAAAGGTATCTGTCATTCATGGCACTCGGTTAAAATTTTTCCCCTCTCCCCTCTGGGGAGAGGGATGCCCAGCCCGTAACGTGATGATCTGCTCTCTCAAGGCGAATTTTGCGCAGCTCGGAAACAACATTGGTATTGAGTAAATACATCAGGAAAAATCCGCTGGCTGGGCGGGGTCGCGCAACTGCGGTATCTCAAATTCAATATCCTCGATGCCCGGCATTGCCAGCAAATCCGCGATCTTGGTTTGTTTGCCTGTGATTTTCTTGTAGACGTCGAAGGTTAAAAGAACATGTGCAGGCCGTCCGCGATCTGTGATAAACACCGGGCCGGACAATGCAGCCTTTATTGCTTTGCTGGCATCTTGATTAAACTGGCGGCTAGTAAGAGTGGTGATGGTCATGATGGCACCTCGCGCCAATAAAATTGTAGAGAAGTTTCTACATTGAGTTTGTTGAAACAAATTTACCTGCGGGAGACGCTGGGGGTATCGTGTTTATTTTCCATTACAAGGTTAAAACCACCGGCTTTAGCCGCTTACTTGTAGCTGAGTTGGTATTCGTTAAATGAGATCAGAGTCGATGGGTGAAATCTACATCAACCCCCTCTCCCGCTAGCGGGATGGGGAGAAGGTGGTATTTTTTCGATCACCCTCTCCCCCTACCCCTCTCCCACAAGTGTGAGAGGGGAGTACATCGTTAAATCAACGCAGGACGCGTCGTTTAGCCGAAGCGTATCCGAGCTTTCAGTCCGCAATCTAAACCCACTAGCTTTAGCTGGTGGTTGTTTATTTGCGCTATCAAAAAAGCCCTAAGCCACATTAACTTCAATGTGACGCCCCAGCACCTTTGCTGCTGCCTCGATCTGATCCAAGTTGGAAGCGTGGCGCAAATCAAACAACCGATCCACCTGCGGCATGTGCCAGCCGAGGCGGCGAGCCAGTTCAGATTTTTTGATACCCTGTTCGGTCATCGCTTTATAAACGCCCAGTTTTGCACATTCAAGCGCGGAAGGGCGCACGGTCTTTTGGCCGCGTTTAGCCTTGCTCACAACGGGCAAAGGCTTGCGAGCATCCACGTACATGGAAAGCGCAGTTTCCAGGGCATCCACCGCGTAGAGCAGGGCCTCGTCCTTATCAGCGCCAAAGGTGATCGCTTCCGGCACATCCGGGAAAGAAACCAACACAGTGCCATCGTCCGGTGTAAGTGTAACTGGGTAATCAAACATAATTTTTCCTTATTTCAAACCAAGCTGACGTTTAATTGCAGCCTCAAGCCCTTTGCCCAGCTCAATCGTACCGTGCATCGGCAAAGTGGACTGCTTACCGTTCAAGAAAACCTTCAAATGCGAACCCTTGCCGGGCTGAAAAGTAGCACCTTGCTGTTCCAGCCATTTTTTCATTTGCTTCGAGTTCATGTGAAAAATACTAAACACATCTGTTGTGTTTGTCAAATGATATAAAACACATTTAGCTCGCTAATAGTGAGCAAGACATTGAAGCTGTTAGCCGGAAAAATGCTCTCGGTATTCGATAAAGGCGAAAAGAAAATTTTCGTGCCGACCGCCACGCTTGGCATACGTGACACGGCGATATATGCCGAAGCCGATCCGGTTCGTTCTTACCTTTGTACCTGCTATGGCACGGTCGATATTCAGGCCAGCAGCAATCCATCGGTGCAGGAAAAAGTAGTGAGCAAACGTCATGATGCACCGCGCTATATTTATGCGACGGGAGAGCAGTTAATCATGAAAGCCCCGGTCATCAATCATACCGATGATGAATTGTTTATGCTGGAAGCGCTGGTGGGGAGAGTGCCGGGGTTTTTTGGCCCGAGCTATGACAAGAACGACAGGTATTGAATATGCGCAGGAACAACATTCAGGAAGGCGCGGTGTTCTCCCCCGGGTGGAGGCCGGGGGACTTGATTGTCGAAGTAATTGTCATCTGGATATTTTTTCTTTATGATGTCTTACTAATTTCTTACTTTAAGGATATTGTTATGGAAATCACCAAATTATCCAGCAAGGGGCAGGTAATTTTACCGGCCGCAATACGTGCGGCCAAGCAGTGGAAGGCAGGGGTTAAATTTTCAGTCGAGAGTACGAGTGCTGGAGTCTTGCTGCGTCCGATAAAATCGGATCCCGCCACTACGCTGGATGAAGTCATTGCCTGCACTGGCTACAGTGGAAAGACTCACAGCCTGGCAGATATGGACAATGCCATTACGGCTGAGACGAAGGTTCGCCATGCACGCAGTTGATACAAATGTATTGGTGAGGTTGCTTACCGGAGACGATGCAAACCAGACAAAGCGAGCGGCGGCCCTTTTCAAAAAAGAAACCATCTTCATTCCCAAGACCGTCCTGCTGGAAACCGAGTGGGTGCTGCGCAGACTATATCGCCTTGATAGCAGAGTGGTGGTGAGCGCGTTTCGTAAACTAAGCGGGCTGGCTAACGTGGAGCTTGAACAACCCTTGGTGGTCACTCAAGCATTGGACTGGTGTGGAGATGGCATGGATTTCGCCGATGCCTTGCATCTTGCTTCCAGCCAGAACAGCAGAAAATTCGCCACGTTCGACGAGCATTTGAAAAAATCTGCTCCGAAAGGAATGAAGCCGTCAGTTCTGTTGTTATAGTTTCTAAAAAAGAAGGTCTACCCATCATGGCACTCGGTTAAGCATTTTTCCCCCTCACACCTCTGCGCGGTATGGGGTCCGCGGTATGGGGTCAGCATCGCAATAATTTTGCCAGATGAAAAACACCGCTAACTGGAAATGAAATGGGAACTCGAAAGCTTGGAGGGGTCTTGCATTAACACATCCATCAGTCTTTTGCATGGCACAATCCAGAAGTGACAGGACATCGCGGGTCGTTCCTTGTTTGCATAACATATTCAGATTGACATAAAATTCCTTACATGAAAGAATAAGTTGGAAATAACGAGAAATTCTAGGAGGTAACGATGCTTGCGACAGTGACTGACAAGGGACAAGTAACCGTCCCAAAGAATATACGTGACCAGCTCCATATTGCGACCGGCAGCAAGCTCGATTTCGAGGTGGAGGAGGACGGCAGCCTGCGGGTGCGCGTGCTGGCACGCGGCTCCGACAACCTGTTCGGTTTGGTGCATCGCCCCGGAATAAAGCCACTCAGTATCAAGGCGATGGATGAAGGCATCGTCGCGGCGACGAATGCGCGCAATCAACGTTCGCGCAAATGATCGCACTTGACACCAATGTCCTGGTGCGGCTGGTCACCCGTGACAACGAGGCGCAGGCTCAGCGCGCCAAGGCAGTGTTCGACGCACACGGGGAGGAGCACGGTGGATTGTTTGTGTCCGACATTGTGATGGTCGAGTTGTGTTGGACGCTGTCGCGCAGCTACGAGCTGGAACGTGCCGACATCGCGCGCACCGTGCGCGCCCTGCTCGACAACGGCTGCATCGCCTTCGAATCTCCGCCCGCTGTGCGCAACGCGCTGAACAATTTTGAAACAACAACTGCGGATTTTCCAGATTGCCTGATCGTAGCCAAAGCCAGCCATGCTGGTTGCAGCCACACGCTTACCTTCGACCAGCGCATGAAGTCTCTACCCGACGTTCAGCTTCTTTAACGAGTGTGATTGATCGGAAATAAGTAGAGTCAGAGTAAGCTTAAGTCATTCACCCGATTTATTCTTCCTCCAGCCAACAGGTCGCCCCATTTTTTTTGCTGACATTCTCCGCCCAGTCAAACTTTCAACTTCAGCTTCAAACCGCCCATTGCCAAGAACCATGCCTTTATTCGCCGCTACCCGAATATCTTCCAGTAATTTTCCTTCTACATGATATCTGAATAATTCACGATAACTTGATTGCCTCCCTATTGGCTCGCTTCCCAAAGCAAGGTACAAGGGATGAGGTGTGCAAAGATCCGATATTTTTCCTAAAGCATTTATCGGGTAACTTGACCAAGCATAATCTGACGGTTGTTCTACCATCCCTGCTCTAACCGGATTAAGCTCGATATAACGATAAAGTTGCAAAAGGTAATTTTCTTCCTGTACAAGGCATGACTTGAATCGGCCTTCCCAAAGCGTTCCCGTCCGTTTGTAGCTGAAATTGAAATATCGTACATAGTGCCTGCCCAATGATTGCATCATGTAACTGACAGCATTATCTGCTCTCGGCGTGCACAACAGGTGTACATGGTTAGTCATCAACACCCACGCATGAATGTCTACCTGATATTTTTTTGAGTAGTCTTTCAGCCAACCTGAATAAGCAGCAAAATCTTGCTCGCTGGCAAAGCACACCTGTCGGTTATTGCCGCGTTGGATCACATGCTGGGGAATTCCTACTGGACACACACGGGATAATCTCGCCATTTGTTTTGCCAGATGTGAAGGGATTGGAGCAGTGTGGTAGATGTTTAAGGTTACTCTGACCCCAGTTATTTCTGACCCCAGTTATTTGCTGACCCCAGTTATTTGACCACAGTTATTCTTTGCACGTGCTATGGCAGCGTCGATATTCAGGCCGTCAGCAACCCGGCGGTGCGGGAAACGGTAGTGAGCAAAGGTCATGATGCGCCGCGTTATCCATGCGAGCGGTGAAAAATTAATCGTTAAGGCACAGGTCATAAATCATACTGATGATGAATTGCTTATGCTGGAAGCACTGGCGAGGAGAGTGCCGGGTTTGTTGGAACGACCTGTAAAATGAACTATAGCTATTGAATTGACGCAGGTTGCTGAAAAACCAGGAACTGGTTTTTTGGACTACGAAAAAAGCCCACGGCATTTGACCGTGGGCTTTTTTTTCGTATAACAATATAACTATTTCTGATTATTGTATCAGCGCTCCACCAGCCACCCAGTCAACAACAGCCTGCACTTCAGATGCGATTATGGTATGGCCTGGTGGTGGCATGCTCGTACCACTATTACATGTGCGTGTACCTCCGATCGTGATTTTATCAATGAGCAGGCTGCTGCCCCGGCGCGGATCACCCGGTTGTACACGGCGCATCGAACCGCACCCATTACTAATATCCCCATAGTCGTATAACTGTGCGTATTTTATTGCGTAGTCCATAGCCATCGAGTCAGTTGGTAAAGTAAGACCTCCTGCCCCTCCGTGACAATTGCTACAGAATGTAGTTGTAGACGTGAAAATAGGCAGTATATCAGCAAGTTTTAAGCTCGTGCTTGCAACACCCAGTACATCAGTAGCAGTGCCGATCGCGGTGATAATTTTAATGACAACGTAGCGATCCATGGGGGCTGTGGGAATAACCGCACTCACGGCCAGGGTCTGGGCGTTTATGACTGAGCTTGCGCTGATCGTTCCTGCCGTGTTACCAGAGCTGTCCTTAATACTCAAGGTCATGCTGCTGTTGAAATTAGAGCCTCGAATAGTGATGGCCCTGATTACTGAAGAAGAAGCAATAACACCTTTATATGGGACACCATTAGATACGCCTGTCGTAATGGAGCTGATCGTAGGTGCAGCGCTAGCTGGCGGCGGGGTGCCGCCAGCGCCGCCGCCCCCACAGGAGACGAGCCCGAATGCCAGTGTGGCGACACCTGCCAACGCACCAATGTTGAATAAATAAGCGCCTGCTTTTTGATGAAACTTTGTTGTGCGGAATATTGTATGCATAATTAAAATTTAAAATTAGTATTAATATTTAAAATTAGTATTAATAATAGCTTGGTAAGGTATCCAATGAGATGTATTTATATTCTCGTAAAGCTACCCATGAAGTTTCATTACAGGAAGCCCACATCTGCGCCATATCCATTACTGTTATTGGTAGTTGTAAAATTCGCAAGATTGGGAAAAACGTTACCGATTTCACCGGGACTCAATCCAAACCATTTCGCCAGAGTCCCCGCATACTGATCAACCGAGATTTGGGGGAGAAAATTTCCGGATCCAAGGTCCAGTGGGTTATATCCTGAATTCATAACGTCAGTGGAAGTTGAAATAAAGGTTTGGGGAAAGGCACCATAGACTTGTCCTCCCTTGACGGCACCGCCTACCACGAAATGGTGAGCGCCCCAGCCATGGTCGGTCCCCTTGGTATTGCTGGCTAAGGTGCGGCCAAAATCTGAGGTAGTGAACAGTGTCACGTTGCTGCTCATATCACCACCGGGGAGGGTTTGCAGCGTTTTGTAGAAATATTCAATCCCATGTGCCAGGCTCGCCATCAACTCGGAATGATTGATCGCTTGTCCATTATGGGTATCGAAACCGTCTAGTTGCACGAAAAATACTTGCCTGTGGGTGCCCACAGGGGTTCCCATTGCGCCGAGAATGTTACGACCCGCAATAATGCGGGCAACCGTTTGTAGTTTCGTTGCAAGTCGATTTGTACTCGGTGTATTAGTTGGATTATTTACCGGATTGACATAGGAGCCAGGGTTGCCGACGGTTGTGGGTGCGGGATCTACGACTAAAGTGCCGGCTCCGGTTCCATTGTTTGTCGAAGATGCAGGTGCTGTTGCAGACATGACCTTTGATAAATCACCTTGAGCTGTGATTGCCCGTAGGACAACAGCGGCATGATCTAACTCCAACGAGTTACTGTTTGCGCTGGATTTTGCGCTGGATGTAATGATCTTCTGCAGGGGGCTTGTTGCGCCAAATAAATTGGTGAAACCTGATATGGCTGTTGCCGATCCATTTGCGTCGATCTGGTATTGTGTGGTGCTTTGTCCCGCCAGAAACAAACTGTTACCGGATATGGATAGACACGAAAAATTCGCCGCGCCATTACTTCCTGCTAGCTGGTCTATCATGCTCCCACCCCAACCATATGTTTGATTTAATGGATTGGTAGCACTCCACTGTGTAGTTTGGTCGCTATGCGAGTACAAATTACCGGGATGCTTTTTCGGAGTCACTTTATCTCGAAATTGAGTTTTATTTGCGATGGGTTCGATGAGTGTGCCTACGTTCGCTATGATCGCAACCTTGCCAAGATCGTAAAGACTTTTTAGTCGTCCCAAATTGGGATGTAATCCGAAGGTTCGGCCAGTATTAAGACTTCCTGAGCTACTATTACCAATGGGTAAGGTAGAAGTGGTTGTATTAATTCCAGTTGTTGGAGTTTGAATGAGGGCAATTGATTCAGAGGTTTTTGTGTTGCGTGCGGCTAAATAACCTATTTGTGAAGGTCCGTCTGTAGCAATCACCGTGTTGTTATGGTCGTTACCGCCTTGAAGATATAGGCAGACAATTGCCTTGTAGTCAGAGGTTTGTGCGGCTGCCGCTGCAACGTTCATGGCAAACAGATTTAATGCAAAGGGTGCGGAAACGGAGCCCGCGGCAGACAGCATGGATGCTTTCAGTATAAATTCGCGGCGGTTAAGATCAATTTTTTTGTTCATGTTAGTCTCCTATTATTTTTGAACAAGATACTCTGAAGAGGCCATGGTCAAGTAGATCGCCAGATAGACTTTATTCTTTGCACTATTGGTTTGATTTGATTTGATTGCGGTAATAATCTGGGTACGCAAGTTATCGCTCATCTGGTTTTGTGTCAGCAGCAGTTTGACATAGTCAACCAGTTGGTCTGGCTCGGGCTGGGCCGCCAAGGCCAGCTCGGTGGTGTAATCCGCCTTTACGTCATTGGAGATATTTGCGCCGCCCGATATAACCCCCCGCATATAGTTCAGGTAGCCGACCACAGATATTTCTTCGGTAATTTGCATCTCGGGGGCGAATTTTCCTGCCGCGGCGATTTGAGTACCGGGAGAAGTATATTCGGGCCGGTAAAAATTAAACACCGTGGGTGAGTTCATCGGGGTTTGTCCAAGCAAAAATTGTCGATCATCAAGATTGGGTATCTTGAAGCGGCCTGAGCTTGAGTTAACGTGGAAGGCGCGCATCCAGTTAGCCAAACGCAATACAGGCTCGCGTAACTTGCCATTTGTAGCGGCAACATAAGACGGTTGGGTGGTCGGGTCCATGGCTTCGGGATCCAGTAGCACAGCTTTAATGAGTGCCTTCATATCGCCGCGCGGATGGGTGCTGCTCGCTTCAAAAGCGGCCGCAACGCGGCCAATATACGCCGGGCTGGGATTGCTGGTGACCAGACGCTGTATTAACTGGCGGCCAATGAAGGGGCCCACGTTGGGGTGATTAAACAGTTTATCCAATGCAATTTTCAGGCTGGCTTCACCCGAGGTGTTGGTCAAAGCGCCGGCCACATCTGCAAACAAAACTGGAGGATTCTCCGTATCGGCAATTTTGTCAAAATCATGATATGCCGCTCCATAGTTTTGCATCGGCATCCAGTCGCGATCTGGGGCGACGTATGCAAGGTCGGTATCTGAGGGTGCAGAATTGAAACGTCTATCGGATTTATCAGGGCCCGCCCAGCTCCAGCCGGTGAATACCTTGGCCAGAAATTTAATATCCGAATTTGTGTAAGTTGGTGTAGGCGTGCCTCCTGCATCCGTGCCATCCATATTGAGATTACGTAACCCGATAGTAAACAACTGCATGACTTCGCGTGCATAGTTTTCATCAGGTTCGCGGCCTATGCTTGCTTTTTGGTTGCGCATTGAACTTAAATAAATCCCCATCATTGGGTGCAGGGTGACCGCTTCGAGCAGGTCACGGTAGTTGCCGAAAGCGTAGGCGCCCAGTGTGTCGTAGTAAGACGCCACGCCACGCGGCATGCTGGCGAGGGTGTCATTCTGGAACGAGACTACCAGGATTTGCGAAAGTGCATAAGTGACGCGCTGGCGTAACTGATCGTCGCCCTGGATAGCCTGTTGCCAGAATGATTCGAGGAAAAGATCCTGCCCCGGCTGGTTTGCTCCCAGGTTTGGCAGTGTCTTGTTCAAATAGACCATATGCAGGGACTGCGGCTTGGCGAACTGCTCGTTAAACCATGCGGCTGTTCCCATGGTCTCCAGGCGATTTATTTCTTCTATGGTAGGGCCGAAGGTCGCTTGCGAAAGTATGCGCGATGACTGTGCCGGAGTGGGCTGGACCACGTCCGAGGTGGTGCTCGTGTTGACGCCGCACGCCGTGAGTAGTGCGCTGAGTAAAGCAATTTTTGCGATTGCCAATATTGAATTTCTATTTGATATACGCATGATCCTTATCCTCCAACTTTAAGCGTGCTTAGAATTTGTAAAGTGCTGCCAGATAGACTGAGCGGTCGCCGCCCACATAGTTGATGCCAAGACGTGCGGTCGAGTTGTTGCTCAAGTCAACCTGCACACCCGCGCCACCCGTGACACCTGTTGTGACGGTGGTGGTGACCGTGGTGGTGGCAGGGAAAGCGGGAAAGCCCGGGATGCCGGGATCGTTGACTGTATATTTTTCGCTGGTGCCTGCATAACCGGCTTTAATGTAAATGGCCATAGGGCCCATGTCGCTGAACTTGATCGGGAACAGGGCTAAGCCTGAAATGCCGACTCTGGATTTTGCAAGCCGTGTAGTGCCCCCGCTTGCTTCAACGGTATCTATAGGGTCTACATAGTCATACTCGAGTTCCATCGCATACATTTTGCTGATTTGATAACCCATCAATACGCCGATGGTGGAGTCACCCACCGATGCGCCAACATAGAATGCCGAGCGGCTTGACGTCACCGGCGCGGGTTTAACCGGGGCGGCTGCAGGTGGCGGGGGTTGGACTGCTACGGGCGTTACAGCGGCAAATACAGTGGGAGCTGGCGCGGAGGCAGCTACTGCCGCTGCTGGTTTTGTGCTTGCGGTGGTGGGAGCGGGGGTTGCAGGAATAATTTTGGCGGCCATTGCAGGGCTTGCAACAGTGGATAACAATACGGCGCTAAGGATGAGCTGTTTCATATTTTATTAAAATCTTCTATGTTATATTTGTTGAGTAAAATTTATGGGTCAGACGCCTGCCTGTTTCAGAACTTGAAAATTGCGGCTATATATACTGATCGTTTGTCGCCGACGATATCGATACCCGCGCGTCCGCTTAAGCTCTGATAAAAATCATACTGCACACCGCCGCCCCAAATAGCCTGATTTTTGCTGCTGCTTATTGTGTCACTGTAGGGAACTGTAGTGGTAATGGAAGAGGGGATAGAGTAGGTCTCTTCTTTGGTGAGGCGTTCATATCCCGCTTTGGCGAATAAAAAATAGGGCGAACCACCGGTTAATTGCAGCGGGAACATGACGAGGGCGGCAAGACCCGTGGCGATCGTTTTGGTATCCGCGTTGATGCTTGCGTGAGAGATGCTGCTGTCGGATTGGGTGTAGTTTGCCTCGACTGCGTACATCTTGTTTATCTGGTAACCCAGCAAGGCGGTGCCAGAAGTGTTGTCTAGCTGCAGGCCCGCATAAAAAGGCGTGTAAACCGCAAAAGCCGGAGTTAAAGTGACCAGATACAAGAGAACGGCTGCCCAAATTCGATTCATATTTCACCCTGATTTATTGATTAAGCCGGCGCAAGCAGGCGGTTTTTTATAGATATTACGGCGAGCATGTTAATCAATAAACCGGATTGAAACAACTTGAAACAAATTAAGGCACTTTCAGAAAGTGACAGGCGGTTATTTTTGCTGCGTCAATATAGGGTGTTGCCCATGTATTGATAGCCTGATATGCCATATATTTCCACATATACAGGGTGTTCGAGGCGCCTTGGTATATAAGAATTGCCTTATTTATCTTGTCGGTCGGCTCCCGACGAACGGTAAGTTCTTATTTAGTCCATACTCAATGATAAGATGATGGCTTGTCTATCCAAGCTATTTTAAGACATTAATAGCTCTACAATTTTCCTGATTAGCCACAGAGTCAGTAGTCCCCTCTCCCACTTGTGGGAGAGGGTTAGGGAGAGGGAAAACCATTGCAGAAGCCTCATTTCCCTATGTGCACCCTCTCCCCTGCCCCTCTCCCACAAGTGGGAGAGGGGAGTAAAACACGGGGCTGCAGGCTACTAAATTTTGGGGCTAATCAGGTCAATTTTGGATATTTATTTGCCATTGCAAGGTTAAAACCACCGGCTTTAGCCGCTTACTGGTAGCTGAGTTGGGCTTCGTTAAATGCGATCAGAGTTGATGGGTGAAATCTACATCAACTCCCTCTCCCGCTAGCGGGAGAGGGTTGGGGAGAGGGTGGTATTTTTCGATCACCCTCTCCCCCTACCCCTCTCCCACAAGTGTGAGAGGGGAGTAAATCGTGTCATCAACGCAGGACGCGTCGTTCAGCCGACGTGTATCTGGACTTTCAGTCCGCAATTTAAACTCACCAGCTTTAGCTGGTGGTGGTTAAGTTTTAAGTTAATTAGTTACATGGTGATTCAAATGAAAGTAGTTGTAAGGTTGTTTTTCCGGTCTATTCGTATTTTATTGATTCCATTCATGCATTTGTTTGAATTTATCACCACTCCAAAAGGAGTGGTGCGTTCAGCGGCGGCGCAAGAGGAGGTGGACCGGCAAAGTCGCAATCTGGTGCTCTACCAATTCAAGACTTGCCCATTCTGTATCAAGGTGCGGCGCGAGATAAAACGCTTGTCACTGCCGATCGAATTGCGCGATGCGCAAAAAAATCAGCAGAACCGCGCAGCTTTATTGCAGGGCGGCGGGCAGGTCAAGGTGCCGTGCCTGCAGATTAAAGATGAGCAGGGAAAGGTGCAGTGGATGTATGAGTCAACAGCGATTAACCAATATCTGCACCAACGCTTCGGAGTAATTTAAAAAACTTGCAAACAGCTTTTGCACTATTTTCTGCTTATCCTTCTTTAGCTAGTGTTGAAGTGTTAAATCCCCCCTAACCCCCCTTTTCTAAAGTGGGGAATACAATCAATTGCAAAATGGAAAATATTGGCGGAATCCCTGCTACTGCTCCCCACTTCGAAGAAGGGGGGCTGGGGGGGATTTTTAGTTGCAGAGCCACCGCCTTGATAGATCGCTAACGCATGCGATTAAATCTGCGTTTTCCTTGGGCGACACGGTGTTTAGGTTGGCTGACGCAGTGCTGCCCGCCGGCCACGCCTGACATTGACGCCATATAGAATTACCAAACCGGCTACAAAATAGCTGCCTGTAATCAAGATGGCCAGGCGATGGTCGCCCCGGGTTATCCAGCTCACCAGTCCGTACGTGACCGGCCCCAGTATGGATGACAGTTTTACCGCCATTCCCCATAGTCCAAAAAATTCAGCGCGTCGCGTTGCGGGACTCAGCAGTCCCACCAGCGCTCTGCCTGCGGATTGGCTGGAACCCATGCAGATTCCCGCGAGATTGGCTGCAAGCCAGAACATGGGCGGGGTTTGTGCCGACCATGCCAGCAATACCATGATGATCCAGCCCAGCAGGGT
>Ga0315270_10000472_pt1 | contig 22251 bp, 24 predicted proteins | sample C1_bottom_MG_FD_204932 | JGI IMG/M metagenome (GOLD analysis project Ga0315270, IMG submission 204932) | Sediment microbial communities from Yellowstone Lake, YNP, Wyoming, USA - C1_bottom | ecosystem: Environmental > Aquatic > Freshwater > Lake > Sediment | place: USA: Wyoming | collected...
AGTATGGGTAGTAGACATACCAGTATGACCAGTTGCTTCATTAAACTTTTATACATCAAGTGCCCCTAATTTTTTGGACCAACCCTGCTCAATCAGAATAGAATACAAGCCATGGTTTACTTACAACAACGCCTATTATCCTCTATTTTGTTTCCTTTAGACCACTTCACCAACGAATACTAGACACTCATTATCATGTTAGGTTTCCTGAAAAAATCACCTTCCACCCCCGCTTCTGATCAAGAGTCCGACCAGGAAATCAGCTGGTTAGGCCGCCTAAAAACGGGATTATCACGCACTGGCAGCCAGCTATCCGGCTTGTTTTCATTGGGTGTAAAAATCAATGAAGACCTATATGAAGAGCTAGAAACCATATTGATCACTTCCGATGTTGGGATGGACGCAACGCATATGCTTCTGACCGATGTACGGCGTCAAGTAAAGGAGCAACACCTCACCGAGAGTGGTCAACTTAAAATGGCCTTGGCACATAGTTTGCTGAAATTATTAAAGCCCCTTTCACAACCACTGGATATCAATACACAACGGCCATTTATCATCATGATGGTGGGCGTAAACGGTGCGGGTAAAACCACCTCTATCGGGAAGCTGGCAAAATATTTTCAGAGTCAGGGAAAATCTGTATTGCTCGCAGCGGGAGATACCTTTCGCGCAGCTGCGCGCGAACAACTGCTTGAATGGGGCGCCCGCAATAATGTAACCGTTATTACCCAACAGAGTGGTGATGCTGCTGCTGTTATATTTGATGCTATACAAGCAGCGCAAGCTCGCAACATCGACATTGTTCTGGCTGACACAGCAGGACGTCTAACCACTCAATCACACTTAATGGAAGAAATTAAAAAGGTTAAACGTGTCATTGCCAAGGCGCTACCCAGCGCTCCGCACGAAATCTTACTTGTTCTGGATGCGAACACTGGTCAGAACGCGCTAAGCCAGACCAAAGCATTTGATGACGCTCTGAATGTAACCGGACTGATATTGACCAAATTGGATGGTACGGCTAAAGGCGGAGTTATTGCCGCTATCGCCAAAGCACATCCTATTCCTGTTCGTTTTATTGGAGTGGGTGAAGGCTTGGGTGACTTGCGGCCTTTTGTAGCAGAAGATTTTGTAGACGCGCTGCTGGATTAGAAACATGATCTCATTTAAAAACGTGTCGAAACGTTACCCTGGTGGCTATGCCGCGCTGAAGAATATCAATTTTGAAGTGACTGCAGGCGAGATGGTTTTTCTCACCGGCCATTCTGGTGCTGGAAAAAGTACGATGCTAAAACTTATTGCAGCCATCGAACGCCCAAACGGAGGGACAGTACTCGTCAACGGGGAAAATATAGGCAAAATAAAATCAGGCGCAGTGCCCTATCTTCGTCGTAATCTTGGCCTGATTTTTCAGGATCATAAATTATTGTTCGATCGCAACTTGTTTGACAATGTGATGTTGCCATTACAAATTGCAGGGTTTGACTACCGTGAAGCAGCCAAACGCGTTCGTGCTGCACTCGACAAGGTTGGATTGTTAAAAAGAGAAAAGGCAAGTCCAATTTCGCTTTCAGGTGGAGAGCAGCAGCGTTTGTGCATTGCGCGTGCAATTGTTAACCGTCCCTCCATTCTTCTGGCGGACGAACCTACCGGTAATCTTGATGCGGAAAGCGCAAATTCCATATTGGAAATTTTCAAATCATTCCACCAGGTTGGTGCAACACTGCTGATTTCCACGCACGATGAAAGCATTTTGAAATTATATAAAGGGCGTAGCTTAACGTTGAAACATGGGGAACTTCAAGCATGAAAAGCTGGCTCGTACACCACCTGCACGTGATGCAGTTTACCCTGCGTCGCCTGCGCACCACACCGGTATCCAGCCTTTTAAACGTTCTGGTAATAGGTGTGGCGCTGAGCTTGCCGACCGGAGGTTATATTCTGTTGCAAAATGTACAAGGCCTCTCTGACAAGTTAGTGGGTTCACCACAACTCAGCGTGTTTTTGAGCATGAACACGAGTCAGGATGAAATATCACGTTACAGCAAACAACTCGAGCAACAAGATGCAATCGCTCGTGTCGAATTTGTACCGCGTGAAAAAGCACTGCAACAATTACAACAAAGTACAGGACTCGTCGATGTCACGGGTGGTCTGACTCAAAATCCTCTACCCCACGCTTTTATCCTATACCCAAAAAGTAATGACCCATTAGTACTTGAAAAACTGCGTGATGAATTAAAAAAGTGGCCAAAATTTGAACATGTTCAATTGGATTCTGCCTGGGCACGCAAACTGGAAGCGATGCTTAAATTCGGCCGTCTGGCAGTTCTAATTCTTGCAATTCTGTTAAGTTTTGCACTGGTCGCAATTACCTTCAATACAATCCGTTTACAAATCCTCACACAACGAGAAGAAATTGAAGTGTCCAAACTCATCGGTGCCAGTAATAGTTTTATTCGCCGTCCTTTTTTATATTTTGGTTTGGTTCAAGGTTTATTAGGCGGAAGTGCCGCATGGCTAATCGTCACAATCAGCCTGACCCTATTAAATGCCAATATGGCCGAACTTACACTACTGTATGAAAGCAATTTCAGCCTGCACCATCTGTCATCTGGAGACAGCCTTACCTTGTTATTGTTTTCCGCCTATTTGGGCTGGTTGGGCGCCTTGTTGTCTGTTACGCAGCACCTTTGGAAAATTGATACTCATTAATTTTTGCTAGACCACCAAAATTCATACAAGTAACTGAATTTAAATAAATTTATAAAATCACTCCATTTTATTCCATTTAGAACTTATTTACAGTCTGGCACTCCTATTGCGAGAGTGCTAACATGTACCCACATTAGGAGGAAATCATCATGACTTATAACTTACCTTTAGCTATACCGTCACTTTCTGCTGGCAGTCTCGAGAACTACATCTCATCTGTAAAAAACTTTCCAATGCTTACGCATGAACAAGAGTTGGAATTGGCCACCCGTTTTCAACGCGACAATGATCTGGATGCAGCACGTGAACTCGTGTTATCCCATTTAAGAGTAGTGGTAAGCGTTGCGCGGGGTTATGCGGGTTATGGTTTACCTCAGGCCGATTTAATCCAGGAGGGAAACATTGGATTGATGAAAGCAGTTAAGCGTTATGACCCAAACCGTGGAGTGCGTCTGGTGTCTTTTGCTTTACATTGGATACGCGCTGAAATGCATGAGTATGTGTTGCGCAATTGGAGACTAGTCAAGATTGCCACCACTAAAGCACAGCGTAAGCTTTTCTTTAACTTGAGAAGCATGAAACAGGGGCTGGAGTCTCTTAAACCTCATGAAGTCAAAAAAATCGCTCTTGATCTCAAGGTGAGCGAGGGGGATGTGGTGGAGATGGAAGCCAGATTCAATGGGCGTGAAATGGCCCTTGAGTCGGATGTTGATGATGAAGACGATAAGTTTTCACCAATCGCTTACCTCGCCGCGGACACTGAGAATGAGCCTTCAAATACTCTGGAAAGAGCTGAGAGGGAACACCTGAAAACGGAAGGACTTAGCCACGCTCTGGCCAGCCTTGATAAGCGCAGTCGTCGCATCATTGAGGCACGTTGGTTACAAGACGATGAAAGTGTTGCAACACTTCATGACTTGGCCGCCGAATTTGAGGTTTCAGCCGAACGTATTCGCCAAATTGAGAAAAAAGCCCTCAGTAAAATGCAGGAAAATATTTTGGCATCACAGGCTTGATATCGGGTTCGTTTCCTGAAACCTTGTATGCTGTCTTAATAGAATCAAGTTTTGGCAGAATACAACGATGTTGTTGTCATCTATATTTTCATCAAATATGAAAAAAACCGCTGAGATCTTCAGCGGTTTTTTATTTCACTACCCTCAGTCGAGGCTTACCCGGAGTTGGGGGTTCATCAGGCGGCTCCTCACTGACAAATTCTGGTTCTGTCTGAGTCGATTCCTGACCCTGAAAAGCCAAACCCTGACCTGTTTCCTTAGCAAAAATCCCCACTACCGTAGCGATAGGTACAATAATCTTGTGCGCTACCCCGCCGAAACGTCCACCGCAAGTAATTTCTTCAGTACCCAACTGCAAATTTTGAACCGCATCCATACTGACATTCAGTACAATCCCACCATCTTTTACGTAAGAGTTCGGCACCCTTGTGTTTGCATCAACCTGGACCGATAAATAGGGGGTGTACCCGTTGTCAGTACACCAGTCATATATCGCTCGGATTAAATAGGGCTTGGTGGAAGTCTCGCTCACTTACGCATCGCTTTTTCGGACGGAGTCATCGCTTCGATGTAGGCCGGACGAGAAAACAGACGTTCTGCATATTTCATCAATGGCGATGCATCCTTATCCAGCTGAATACCATAATGATCCAGCCGCCATAACAATGGTGCAATTGCAACATCAAGCATTGAGAACTCGTCACCCAGCATGAATTTCTGTTTCAAAAAGATTGGCGATATTTGTGTCAGATTTGCGCGAACCGCCATTCTGGCCTTTTCTACCGTTTTTGGGATACCGCTCTCCAATAGGGGAATATGGCAAAACAGTTCTTGTTCAAAACGGTGTAAAAATAAACGCGCGCGAGCACGCATTACTGGATCTGCAGGCATGAGCTGTGGGTGTGGAAAGCGCTCGTCAATATATTCATTGATGATATTTGCTTCATGCAAGATCAAGTCGCGCTCTACCAGAACCGGTACTTTGTTGTATGGATTCATTACCGCAAGATCTTCCGGTTTGTTGAATACATCTACATCAATAACCTGAAAATCCATGCCTTTTTCATACAACACAAATCGACAACGTTGACTGAAAGGATCAGTCGTCCCTGAATACAAGGTCATCATTACGCGGTTCATCCTTTAGTTCGATTAATTCGCGGAATGATACCACGTACGAACATATTAGTCCCTCAAAATACCAGTTTCCCAACCTTACTCCCTATTCGCATTGGAATTTAGTATCTCTTTATCAGTAAGTTACAAATACTTGGCGCATCAGTTCTGTTTAGACCGGGATGACCATATCGAAAAATCTATGCTCTATTTTGAATTGCTGCGCCAAATGCTCCCCCAGAGCTTGAACCCCATACCGCTCAGTAGCATGGTGACCGGCCGATATGAACACTACACCGGTTTCTTCAGCAAAATGTACATTTTGCTCAGAAATTTCACCTGTCAAAAATGCATCTACACCCAAAGCCACAGCTTGTTCAAAATAGTCCTGGCCAGCCCCGCTACACCAGGCAATACGTTTTATAGTTTGCTTGTTATCACCGATAACCAGCGGTGTTCGTTTCATGATTAGATTTATTTTTTCAGCAAATTCACCAGCTGATATTGGTTTCTGCAACTCACCATGCAAGGCAATTTCCTGCTCTCCAAATTTACCTAATACGACCAAACCAAGATGCTTAGCCAATTGGGCATTATTACCCAACGTATGATGTGCATCCAGGGGTAGATGGTAAGCAAACAAGCTGACATCATGCTTCAATAAATGAGCGATACGCCGTTTTTTATTTCCAATTATTGAAGGATCTTCATTACGCCAGAAGTATCCGTGATGTACCAAAATTGCATCAGTCCCCCACTCTGTCGCCGTTTCCAGCAAACGCCGTGATGCTGTTACACCGGTAGCGATTCGGCTAATATCTGACCGGCCTTCAACTTGCAAGCCGTTAGGGCAGTAATCGCGAAATCGACTAATTTCCAGTAGTCTTCCGATATAATCATTCAACTCTCTTAATTGCATCGCCCGACCTCTACTTCAATTATTAATTATTTCAATCATAACATGCGCAAATTTTGGCTACTGTTCGCACAAGCTACCACTATTGGTCTAGCCCTGCTCTTCATCATCAACACGCTCAAGCCTGGCTTGTTGCCCAATGCTGCGCGTAATGGTGTTGTTACCTTATATGAAAATTTGCCCGGCAGTAATAATGCAATTTCTTCTGGTAGTTTCAGCGCAGCTGCGCAGAAAGTTATGCCTGCTGTCGTAAATATTTTTACCACCAGTGACGTCAAGAACCCAAATAGTTCGTTTATGGATGATCCTCGCTTTCGTTTTTTCTTTGGTGATCCAAACGATGACAATTCTCCCCAACAAACATCCAGCCTCGGTTCGGGCGTACTTGTAAGTCATGATGGTTATATTCTGACCAATCATCATGTTGTTGAGGCAGCCGATCAAATTGAGGTAGCGTTAGCCGATGGTCGCAAGGCAAAAGGTCGAATTATCGGTTCCGACCCAGACACTGATCTCGCCGTGATTAAAATTGAATTAGGTACCAATCTTCCTGCAATTACCTTTGGCCAATCCGAGCAAGCCAAAGTTGGCGATATTGTTCTCGCAGTAGGCAATCCATTTGCAGTGGGGCAAACGGTGACTATGGGCATCGTTAGTGCAGTGAAACGTAACCATCTCGGACTTAGTGCTTTTGAAAATTTTATCCAGACCGATGCCGCTATTAATCCCGGCAACTCTGGAGGTGCGTTAGTTGATGTAAACGGTAATTTGATCGGCATCAACAGTGCGATTTATTCTCCAAACGGCGGATCCCTGGGCATAGGTTTTGCAATACCCGTGAGTACAGCAAAAAAAATCATGGAACAGATCATACTCACAGGCTCTGTTACCCGTGGTTGGATTGGTGTTGCAGTACAAGAAATTACACCAGAATTGGCCGAGTCTTTCAAACTTGGAAAAATCCAGGGGGTGCTTATTTCTGAGGTTGTACGAAATGGGCCAGCCGACCAGGCTAAAATAAAAGCGGGCGACATTCTGATCACCGTTGACAACAAAACACTGCTCGATTCCGCTTATATGCTTGACACCATTGCAGCGCTACTTCCTGGAAAAACGGTTGAGCTCAAACTGTTGCGCAATCAAAATGAATTGGTGGTAAAAATAAAAATAGGCAAACGCCCAAGACCTCAACCCCAAGAGTAGTGTATTTAAATCCAGATCAAAGCAATACTATTTTTTTAAATTAGCGTTAATGTCGCTTGAGATGTCTGATTTACATCGATTAACTGGGGTCGGTTTTTTCCGAAATTATCTCCTCAGTTTCTGGCGCCTTGACCATCCAAACCGAGACCAATATTCCAGCCTCGTACAATAACCAAAGTGGTATAGCGAGCATAAATTGAGATACCACATCGGGAGGTGTAATAATTGCGGCGACTATAAATGCACCCACAATAACGTAACGGCGTACAGATCTGAGTTTCTGCACTGAGACAAATCCCAATTTAACCATAGCGACCACTGCAATAGGAACCTGAAAGGTCACCCCAAAAGCAAGAAACATGGACAAAACAAAGCCTAAGTATTTTTCAATGTCGGTCATGACCGCGACCCCTTTGGGGGCTGAAGCAGTGATAAAGCCGAAAACCATAGGGAAAACCGCAAAGTAAGCAAAGGCCATCCCACAAAAGAACAGCACCATACTAGCCACCACCAGTGGCACTACCCAGCGCTTTTCATGAGTATACAAACCCGGTGCAACAAAACTCCATATCTGAAACAAGATATATGGCAGGGTAATCAGAAAAGCCGTCATCAAGGCAACTTTAACCGGCACCAAGAACGGAGTAGTCACTTCAGTGGCAATCATTTGCCCTCCCGCAGGCAGCTTCGCAAGCAGTGGTTGTGCCAAGAGTGCGTAAAGCTCTGCGGCCCATGGAAATAAACATATAAAAACTATAAGTAAAGCAACTACTGAGTTCAGGAGTCTTTTACGTAACTCCAGAAGGTGGGAAATTATATTATGGGTAGTACTCATCAAGTATTGACGTTATTTTTATGTTCAGTCGTCGTATCGGGCATCACCGCATGATGCTCTTCGATTATTTCATGCCGTGGTATATTATTTGAGACGCTAGTATTACTGACTGTATTAGCTTCAGTTATTGGCTGTCCCAAATCATACTTTGCTGCCACCAACCCAGTTTCAACATCGCTCACTTGCTGTTCGATTTCTTGAGTGGCTTGATGAATGGTATTTCCTAGATTTCCAATTTCCTGCTGGGCTAGTTGTTGAGTTTTACGTAGTTCATCCAGTGCCATGTCGCGTGAAATATCAGACTTGACAGTATTTATGTAGCGTTGCGCGCGGCCCCACAAGTGACCGACAGTTCGGGCCACCTTGGGTAAATGCTCTGGTCCTATAACGATCAGCGCAACAACTGCGATGACTACCAACTCTGGGAAATCAATACCTAACATTTTAAGTTCCGCTCATCAGACTTTAGTATGAGACTTTTCTTTGACTTCGCCCTCAATGGTCTTGCCATCATTTTTTACTTGCTTAAGCTGATCTTCACTCGCATTTTGATCATCTGTCTTCATACCCTCTTTAAATCCCTTTACCGCACTACCCAAGTCTTTACCAATATTTCCCAATTTTTTTGTGCCAAAGATCAGTACAACTACCAGCAATACAATCAGCCAGTGCCAAATGCTAAATGAACCCATATTATTTCTCCTTCAATTAATAATTATTCAACGCAGAACGTCTTATATGTGTGTTACTTTCCCGCCACCAACTATGTGCAAATGCAAATGAAAGACCACTTGGCCGCCATCACGTCCGGTATGTATAGCAGTACGGAATCCAGTGTCTAACCCATGTTGTTTTGCCAATTTGGGTGCCAGTAACAGCAATTTACCCAGCAATTCAGTATGACACTGCTCGGCGGTCGCCAATGAATCGATATGCAATTTAGGTATTAACAACAGATGCACCGGGGCAGCAGGGTTTATATCGTGAAATGCAAAGGCGTCCTCATCCTCATACACTTTCTTGCTGGGTATCTCACCCTTTATTATTTTACAGAATATGCAGTCGGTCATGTTTGTCTTTCCTCTGGAAGTCAATCTTTCCTACTGTTTTTCTCTGCAATACCAGAGACACCTTCGCGCCGGTCAAGCTCTTTTAATACATCACTTGCACTCAAACCATGCTGTTCCAATAACACCATACAGTGAAACCACAGGTCGGCGGTTTCATATATTAAATGTGATTTATCTCCGCTCTTTGCTGCAAGCAAAACTTCCGTGGCTTCTTCTCCTACCTTTTTCAAGATAGCGTCTTCGCCCTTGCTAAATAATTTGGCGACATACGAACTCTCTATGTCAGCACCTCTGCGTTCTACTATGGTTGCCGTCAAGCGCTGCAAAATATCGTTGGTCATTAACTAAATTTTCTTTTGGTAAATATCTTCAGGATTTTTCAGTACAGGATCCGTATCTATCCATTGACCATTTTGCAATGAACTGAAAAAACAACTTTCACGACCTGTGTGACAAGCAATGCCACCTTGTTGTTCAATCTGTAACAAAATTACATCTTGATCGCAGTCCAGGCGAATTTCCATAACACGCTGCACATGTCCGGATTCCTCACCCTTGTGCCAAAGTTTTTTTCGTGAACGAGACCAATATACCGCCTCCCCCAACGAAACTGTGCGTTGCAACGCCTCCCTGTCCATCCAGGCAACCATCAGCACTCGGCCACTTTTGACGTCTTGAGCAATAGCGGGTACCAGACCATCTGACGACCAATTAATCTTGTTCAGCCAGTTATCGCTCACACTCTCACCTCAATACCCTGTTGCAACATAAACTGTTTAGCTTGCTGAACAGTATATTCGCCATAGTGGAATATACTGGCAGCCAACACTGCATCCGCCCCGCCCTGTTTAACGCCATCCACTAAGTGCTGCAAATTGCCCACACCGCCGCTGGCAATTACCGGGATTTCGAGAGAGTCGCTCACAGCACGCGTCAATGCAAGATCAAAACCGATTTTACTTCCGTCTCTGTCCATACTCGTCAAAAGAATTTCTCCTGCACCCATTACTTGCATCTTTATTGCCCACTCCACAACATCCAAACCCGTGGCTTTTCGACCACCATGCGTAAATACCTCCCAACGGCCAGGCGCAACCGACTTTGCATCAATCGCCACAACAATACACTGTGAGCCATAACGCGAAGATGCCTCGGCAATCAACTGCGGGTTTGTTACCGCAGAGCTGTTGATACTCACTTTATCCGCCCCGGCATTGAGTAAGTTACGAACGTCTTCAACCTTACGTACGCCACCACCAACAGTAAGTGGGATAAACACCTGTTCCGCCACCTGTTCAATTATGCGAAACAATATTCCCCTGTCATCGGAAGTCGCAGTAATGTCAAGAAAGGTGAGTTCATCCGCACCCTGTTCATCGTATCGACGTGCTATTTCAACGGGATCACCTGCATCGCGCAACTCAACGAAACTGACTCCCTTTACAACGCGGCCTGCGGTCACATCAAGACAAGGGATTATGCGTTTGGCTAACATATTTTGAATTCAAAGGATCTGATTTGACCTAAACTTTAACCAGTTTATCCGCGGTAAGTTGATCGGCCAACATCTGAGCATCCGCAAAATCAAGCGTTCCTTCGTAAATAGCACGCCCGGTAATCGCTCCAGTAATACCCTCTTGTTGCACTTCACACAACGCACGTACATCGTCCAGATTAGTAATACCGCCACTTGCAATGACCGGCACGGTAAGAGGTTGCGCCAATTCCACCGTTGCAGGAATATTCACCCCCGTTAACATGCCATCTCGCCCAATATCCGTATAAATAATCGCTTCAACCCCATATCCTTCAAAACGTTTTGCCAAGTCGCATACATCATGTCCGGTCAACTTGGACCAACCATCCACAGCAACCTTCCCGGCTTTTGCATCCAGACCAACCATAATATGTCCTGGGAAAGCATCGCAAGCCTCATGAAGAAAACCTGGCACCTTAACTGCTGCTGTCCCGATAATGATGTAAGTAACACCGATATCAAGGTATCGCTCTATCGTTTCCAGGTCACGTATACCCCCCCCCAGTTGAACGGGCACATCCAGACCAATTGTCTCAATGATGCTGCGTACAGCTGCCTCATTTTTGGGCTTACCCGCAAAAGCACCATTTAAATCCACAAGGTGTAGGCGTCTCGCACCTTTTTCCAGCCAGTGCACTGCTGTTGCGGAGGGATCCTCGGAAAATACAGTTGCATCGTCCATCATGCCCTGGCGCAAACGTACACAATGTCCATCTTTTAAATCAATCGCGGGAATAATTAGCATAATAAATAATCTGAATTAAGTAATCGAAGGGTTAAGCGGGGTTCCAATTTACAAAGTTTTTAAGAAGCTGCAAACCTGCAGTATGGCTTTTTTCAGGGTGAAACTGTACAGCAAATAAATTTTCTCGAGCAACCGCACATACAAAGGGCTCAGGGTAACTGCTCACTGCTTGCACCAAATTAACATCGACGGTTTGAACATAATAACTATGTACAAAATAAAAACGCTCATCTTGCGCAATATCCTGCCACATAGGATGTTCACCACTTCCGGCACCTGCACGATGAACCTGGTTCCAGCCCATATGAGGCACTTTCAGACGGTTACCTTGTAAATCGTGCAACTCATGCGGAAAACGCTGTACCTTGCCAGGCAATACAGCCAAACACGGCACGTCCCCCTCTGAGCTGTGTTCAAATAACATTTGCAGGCCAATACATATGCCGAGAAAAGGTTTATTTTGTGCCGCTTGAATTACAGCCTGGCGTAAATTACGAACATCCAGTTCTCGCATACAGTCTGGCATAGCGCCTTGTCCTGGGAACACGACACGTTTAGCCTGTGCAACCAAATCGGGATCACTCGTCACCACTGTATGAGCACCGGGAGCCACTGTGACAAGTGCGTTATGTACCGAACGCAAATTCCCCATACCATAATCTATTACCGCTATATCAACCATGATGAAATCAGAGACTACCCTTGGTTGAGGGCATCATGCCAGCCATACGCGGGTCAACTTCAACCGCTATACGTAATGCGCGCCCAAATGCCTTAAAAATTGTTTCTGCCTGATGATGGGCATTGTTACCCGCAATGCAATCAATATGCAAAGTGACCAAAGCGTGATTGACAAAGCCCTGAAAAAATTCGTGAAACAGATCCACATCAAATTCACCGATATTGGCACGTACAAAATCTACGTTAAAAACCAGCCCCGGACGGCCTGAAATATCCATCACGACACGCGACAATGCCTCATCCAGAGGGACGTAGGCATGGCCATAACGACGTAATCCAGATTTGTCGCCCACCGCCTGATTAAATGCCTGCCCGAATGTAATACCAATATCTTCAACAGTATGATGCGCGTCAATATGTAAATCACCTTTAGCGACAATCGACAAATCTAGTAAACCATGCCTGGCGATCTGATCCAACATGTGATCAAGGAATGGCACTCCGGTACTAAAACTGGACTTGCCATTACCGTCCAAATTGAGCGATATGCTAATTTGTGTTTCCAAAGTATTACGGGTTACCTGCGTATTACGCATGCTCTCTTCCAATATAATTCAAGCGAATTGATGAATACTTTCTTGTAATGCTTTTATGAATTTCTCATTTTCTGCTTCAGTACCTACTGTAACCCGCAAACAATCCTGTAATGACGGGTGACTACCATCAAGCTTTTTAATCAACACACCGCGCTGCTTTAAACCTTCAAACACCTTTGCCGCATGGGGTAGTCGAAACAGAATAAAATTTGCCTCACTGATATACGCATGGACATCAACGGTACCCACTAACCGTTCAAATAACCATGCACGATCTCGTTTTATATACTCAGCCTGCTGTAATAAAACATCATGATGAAGCAGTAGTGTTTCGGCCACTTTCTGTGTCAATATTCCGACATTATACGGCAAGCGCAGCTTTTCCAACTGCTCCAGCCAAGCCTTGCTTCCTGCTAAAAACCCTAAGCGTAATCCGGCCATACCCAATTTTGAAAAAGTGCGCATCACCATCAAATTGGCATAGTTGGCAAGTAGAGGCACAAAACTATCCCTGGCAAAGGCATAGTAAGCTTCATCGATAACAACCAAGCCTTCCGCCACATCTAATATCTGCAGAACAGAAGCTGAGTCAAACAAATTTCCAGTAGGATTGTTCGGATATGCAAGAAATATCAATTCGGGCTGGTGCTTTTTAATCGTTGCAAGCATTACCTCCATGTCCAGGGAAAAATCGTCTGCCAAAGGCACACCGAGGTAAGTCATTCCTGTAAAAGTAGCAATCATTTTATACATCACAAAAGATGGCTCTACACTCATCAATGTCGCCCCAGGTTTTGCCAGCGCCATTGCAAGTAATTGGATAATTTCGTCGGAACCATTACCCAGCAAAACATCCATCTCCGGGGGCAAACCGATAATTGTCTTAATACGTTGTTTCAGGCTGTGCGCCCCGGCATCCGGATAACGATTAATCGGGGCACTCGCTACAATTCGCGAAATCTCTGAACAAATGTTTTGGGGCAATGCATAAGGATTCTCCATGGCATCAAGCTTGATCATCCCAGGGCTGGGCTGAACATGGTAGGCGTGCAAGGACAAAATATCCTGCCTGATCAATTGCGTTGGCAAATATCTATTTCGGTCGAGTGACATAAAAAAATCTACAAATTAAGTTTTGCATTTTACCCCATTCAGAATAGCTGATTACAAATTAAACAAGTATAGAACGCAAAAATTCAGACAAATTGTACAAATTTCAGCACGGATTTAACCCATAAATTGCAGATAATTTACCCTTCTCCAGAAGAATTTTATTTATGCCTAATCTTATACTTGCAGCATAAGCACAGCTTATAGTACCCTTGTCGAATTACCAGGGGAGAAAATGCCTCAAAAATTAATTCGCGTCCTGTTTATTGAAGCGTCTTTAGACGACCTGCAACAAACACTCGCCAAATTTGCAGACAACAACTACCAGGTTGAGTATAGACGCGTGGAAGATGCAAACGCGATGAAAATCGCACTTCTCGACGAGACTTGGGATGTCGTGTTATGCAGCTACAATCCGCCCGCATTTGGAGGACTGGAGGCACTCACATTAATGCAATCTCTGAGTATTGAACTCCCCTTTCTTTTTCTGTCACATAACCTGCGTGAAGAAAACATTATCCGCGCCATACAGGCCGGCGCGGGCGATTATATTTACAAGGGAAATTTAAATCGTCTGATTCCTGCCATTGAACATTACCAAAGAGAAGCTATTAAGCGCAGTGAGCATCTAAAAACATTGATAGAACTCAAAGAAAATGAAACACGCCTTAACGCGTTAATTTCAAATCTGCCAGGGATGGCATATCAATATTTTCATGCAACCTCAGGTGAAGTCAGTTTTCCATACGTTAGCGAAGGGTGTTATACCCTTTTGGGAATTCAAGCTAAAGAACTCGAACACGACCCGACAAAATTTTTCAACATGCTGCATTCAGATGATCTTAACTCGTACAAAAAGGCGATGAATGCATCCGCAAAAAAACTTACTTTTGTATATTGGGAAGGGCGCGTCAAGACATTACCTTACAATGAAATCAAATGGGTTAATCTGCGCTGCACACCCCGCAAAATATCCAACGGAATTCAATGGGAAGGCATGATATTCAATATTACGGAACGTAAACTGGCCGAAATTGAAGCCATGCGCTCTCAAAGCCAACTCAGAGAACTTTCTGCACATATACAGGATGTCCGTGAGCAGGAAAGACTATCGCTCGCTCGAGAAGTACATGACGACATGGGCAGTATGCTAACAGCTATTAAATTGGATATTGCTTGGTTAAGCAGCCGACTAAACAACAGTGAAGATGTGCTGAAAACAAAAATCAAGGATATTGAAAATTTAATCACACGCTGTGCTTCCGCTGCCGGCAATATCTCCCGAAACCTCCGTCCCAGTGCGCTGGATTGCTTTGGCATCGTTGCTGCAATCGAAATTGAAGCCAGCGAATTTACCCAACGCACCAATATTTCGTGTGCTCTAGACACGGTCGATGAAGGCGTAGAGGTCTCACCCAACATTGCCATCACCCTATTCCGCATTTTTCAGGAAGCGTTAAACAACATCATGAAACATGCTCATGCTACCAAAGTGCGCGTGTCTTTATATAATCGTTCAACCTATGTGGAGTTAACTGTCAGCGACAATGGCACAGGTTTAAATGAAGCTGATCGACTCAAGCCACGCTCATTTGGTCTGCGTGGCATACAGGAACGTGTTGCACGATTTGGTGGAGAAGTACGCATTAGAGGCAAGGCACGACAAGGCACCTCAATAACTGTTAGCATTCCGCATGCTGAATTAGCAATTGAAATGCAGCAAACCCCCCAACAAACGCTTTTTTAATGGGACCTCTGGATGATTAGAGTATTGGTAGTGGATGACCACGCGATCATACGCAAAGGTCTTAAACAAATACTGGACGACACCCAGGATTTACGGGTTACAGGTGAAGCTGAAACAGGTATGCAGGCAATTCAAATGGCGCAAACAGACGCCTTTGACCTGATATTACTTGATATAAGCTTGCCGGATAAACACGGGGTTGAAGTACTTAAACAACTCAAAATCACAAATCCACAATTGTCAGTACTCATGCTCAGCATGCATGCAGAAGATCAATATGCAGTTCGTGCCATGAAATCGGGTGCATCTGGATACTTAAACAAACAAAGTGCCCCCGCCCAACTTGTTGAAGCTATTCGCCAAGTCAGCAAAGGGAAAAAATACATCAGTAACGAACTCGCTCAACAATTGGCCGAGGGACTTTCTGAAGGCTATCATGAGCTCCTGCATCAAACCCTGTCCAACCGTGAATACCAGACACTTTGTTTGCTGGCGTCGGGGAAAAAATTAAGTGAAATGGCCGAAATTATGTCCCTAAGTGCCAAAACCGTCAGTGTTTATCGGGCTCGCTTGTTAGACAAAATGAAATTAAAAACCAACGCCGAAGCAATTCAATACGCAATTAGCAACCATCTACTGGATTAAATTCCTCGCATACCAGTCCGCAATTTTCACGCAGAGAATCGTGGACATTCCCTGTTTATAGTTTCTCGCCAGAATTGGCGCTAAATATTGCCGCTAATCTTTGAATGGATCGGGGTGAGTTATCTCAATAATGCTCAACATCTTGTACACAAAGACATACGTATTTTATGGCAACGTTAACCAGCCCATCTGACCTTGCTCGCGAGACTTTAAAAGCGCTGGCAACACGGAAATTGGCACCTACACCTGATAACTATGCGAAGGCATATCAGGAAATTAGCGGCATAACACAAGTACCAACCGGCGCTGCTGCCGTTATTGATACACTTGCAGATCGATTGGCACAGCATCCACATCAAACAAATTCAGCTGTTAGTGCTGACTTAAAACTAGCGGTGTCGGCCCAAGACTGGGAGCAGTGCCAAACTGAGCTGCAAAAGTTAACGCTTCCAGGCGAAGAGAAAAATTCGTCTACAGAAATAAAACAATCCTTGCCCTGGTCTGGTGCTATCAGAGAGTTACTACGCCAGTTGGATATCCCTCATAAGGGGATCACTTTGACCCGAAAAAAAGAAGGGATCGAAACCGTACTCTCACGTTTCAACAACGACTCTTCTTTGCTGCTCGAAAAACTCCAAAATCTGGTGCGTTCATGGTCAAGTACGGGCGGTGTTATTCAGTCTGACACCCCGAACGACACACCTGAGCCAGGTAATAATGTTATAGCCACGAGCGATAGCAGCAATGAGAAAAACCAACTTGCCGCATCCTTACCCAATATAGCGGGTTCTCCGGAATTGTTATCCCAGCTGCGTGAACTGCTCGCCCATACGCTTGAAAATACCCTGCAAACACAACCAGAGCTTAGTATAGAGATTCAAGCATTGGTCCAACAAGCACGCTCGGCTGATAATCCCGCCCAAATTGCTGAACTGGCAACCTTGCTGCGGAGGTTCTGGCTTAAACTTGAATTGCGAGGGGGAGACAAAGCCAAAATACAAGAAGGCTTAGTACGATTGCTGCGTTTACTGGTCGAAAATGTCAGCGAGTTAGTTGCAGACGATAAATGGATACACGGGCAGATATCCACCCTCAAAGACATTATCGAGCAACCGCTCGATAAAAATGCAATTGCTGATGCAGAGAGAAATTTACGCAATGCCATCATCGAGCAAAGCAGACTTAAATTAAGCTTGAATGATGCCAAAACGACTTTAAAGAGTCTGATGACAACGTTTATTGACCGCCTGGGTGACCTGACCACGACAACAGGCGACTATCACACCAAGATAGAGGGCTATAGCGCAAAGATCGGTGGCGCAGATAACATCACCGAGTTAAGTAACATTCTGGCTGACATCATGCAGGACACGCGGGTCATACAAGCCAGTGCTCTGCGTACGCATGAAGAACTCCAATCCACACGCAAACAAGCCAACGAGGCGGAAGACCGGGTTAAACAACTCGAACAAAAACTGGTAGAAGTCAGCGAGTTGGTACGTGAAGATCAACTCACAGGTGCGCTCAATCGTCGAGGTATGGAAGAAACGCTGGATAGAGAATTTAAACGCACCGATCGGGCGCGTGTTTTACTCAGTGTTGCTTTACTTGATATTGACAACTTCAAGCAACTCAACGACTCGATGGGCCACCAAGCTGGTGATGAGGCCTTGATGCATCTCACACGTGTGATAAAAGAAACGCTACGCCCCAGCGACTCGGTAGCACGTTATGGTGGTGAGGAATTCCTAATCATCCTGCCTGACACAGGCATTCAGGACGCTATGGAAACAATTGAAAGATTACAGCGGGAACTCACCAAAAAATTCTTCCTGCACAACAACGAGCGGAAATTGATCACTTTTAGTGCTGGAGTCGCACTGCGAACCGACAATGAAGATAAAAACGACCTCATTGCCCGTGCAGACAAGGCCATGTACCAGGCAAAACAGGCAGGCAAAAACAGGGTGATAGCCGCAAAATCAGCACCTTAATAATCATTTCATAATTTAAATTAGACCATGACTAAAGTTTCGATTTGCTACTCCGATAACCTTAACAACGGCGGTTGATGTGCCTGGCAGCACCAGGAAAACCGCAGTAAATGGCAATAGTGCCAAGGTACAGAATCAAGTTAAAGGAGAATTATCATGGCTGCAGTTATCAACACCAACAATGTGTCCCTCAATGCACAACGTAATCTGGGCACATCTCAGGCATCGTTGGCAACATCGTTACAACGATTGTCTTCCGGCCTGCGTATTAATAGCGCCAAGGACGATGCTGCTGGTCTCGCAATTTCTGATCGTATGACTTCACAAGTCCGCGGACTTGATCAAGCACGTAGAAATGCTAACGATGGTGTGTCGCTTGCTCAAACCGCAGAGGGCGCACTCAGTACAGCCAATGATATGCTGCAACGGATTCGTGAACTGGCCGTACAATCTGCCAACGCCACCAACTCGGTGAATGACCGTGCAGCACTACAGTCTGAAGCTAACCAACTCACCTCTGAACTGGATCGACTATCGACAACGACCCAATTTAATGGACAAAACCTGTTAGACGGTACCTTTGGCTCAGCTAATTTCCAGGTGGGCGCCAATGCCAACCAGGTCATTACGGCTACTACAGGTAATTTCCGTACGGCCAGTTACGGTAACTATCGCATCGGCGCCTCCGTAGCCAGCACCTCGGGTGGTACAGGCGACCTGGCAAACGGTGGTGTGGCTAACTCCGTTGCCTCCAATGCAGCTGGGACCAGCCGCGTTCAGGGTGGTGCATTCACCATCAACGGCTCCGCCGGTACAGCAACAATCACTGCAAAGGCTGGTGATACTGCCAAAAACGTGGCTTCGTTAATCAACGCAAAATCGGGCTCGACCAATGTAAGCGCCCATGCAGAGACTAATTTTGACCTGACCGATCTTTCTACCGGTAGTGGCTACAGTCTTGATATCAAGTCAAACAACCCAACCGCCGTAACGGTATCGTTTACTACCGGTGCAAATGCGAATGCGGATGGCCTGGCAGCGGCAATCAAGGCGTTTAATGACGTTTCCTCAACAACGGGTGTCACCGCTCAACTAAACAAGGCGGGCACGGGTGTAACGCTGGTCAATGCAACAGGCGAAAATATAAACATTGCCAACCACTCCACTGAAGCAACCCTGACGATAGGCGGTACGCGTGTAGTGAACGAAGCCAGTGCAAACACATCTCCTGCACAAGTCGACGAAAACGGGGACGCGCCACCCACAGACAAAATGTCATCTAGCGTCATCGGTACCGGCCATATCGTACTGGATTCCAACAAGTCGTTTGGCTTGTCCAATGTCGCCAATACAACTGACTTCTTTAATCAGGCATCAGTCTCCTCACAATTGCAAAGCGTTAGCCAGATCGACATCTCGAGTGTTGACGGTGCTAGCCGCGCAATTAGCCAGGTCGACTCAGCCTTGGGCGCGATCAGTGACCAGCGTTCTTCTTTCGGTGCTTTGCAGGCTCGTTTCTCAAGCGTTATTGCAACCTTGCAAGTATCGGGCGAAAACGTTACCGCAGCACGTAGCCGTATTATGGATACCGACTTTGCGATGGAAACAGCCGCGCTGACCCGAGGCCAGATCCTGCAGCAAGCAGGTACAGCAATGTTGGCACAAGCTAACCAAGTGCCAAATGGCGTATTGGCTCTGTTGAGATAATGAAGAATAGTCTGAGCGGAAATTAACCTGCTTAGACTAATTTCTAAACAGAATTTTAAAGATAGATAATTTAGGGAATCGCTAAAACCGCTTTTCAAAACCAGAGTGTTTTTAGAGGTTCCCTAGAGAAAGAACATCATGGCCAAGCTCGAATTTATAGGTCGGTAGATCTACAAAAAGCTGGTAATAAAACAAGATTAAATATCTTGTCATTAAACTTAATGAGTGTTGTTGCAAAGGAGAGAATCATGTCTACACCCAATATTAACGGAACCGCTTCACCCCGTGGAATCACCGGCGAGAGCGCTCCTGTGGCAGTTACTGTACCCAAAACGAATACCGCTCCAGTAGAGCTGCCCAAGGTTGCCGTCAAGAGCTCACCCTCGGCTGAACAATTGAAACGCATGGTGGACGATGCCAATAAATCCATGGGCCAAAACAGTTCAAAACTTGAATTCAGTGTTGACAATGCCACTGACAAAACCGTTATCAAAGTGATGGAATCTCAATCGGGCAAGGTGATTATGCAGTTTCCTTCCGAAGAGATGCTGTCAATTACCCGTGCAATAGATCATGCCCAACAAGGCGTATTGTTGAAAGCAAAAGCCTGATGGGAGATTTAGTGCAAGCGAAGTTTTAAAGGAGTGTCGTCGTGGCCATAGGAGGCGCAAGTCTGGATGTGAATGGCATTGTTGGCCAGCTCATGTCGCTGGAGCAACGCCCTATTGCTGCGCTTAATAAAAAAGAGGCAGACTACCAGGCCAAAATTTCGGGCTATGGTAGCGTCTCGGGAGCCTTGTCGACGTTTCAAACAGCGGTTCAAGAATTAAATAAGGAAGAAAAATTCCAGAGTCTGAAGGCAACCCCTTCAGACGCAACCGCTTTTACTTCAACTGCATCCGGTAAAGCGGAACCTGGCAACCACTCAATCAATGTTACCGCGCTTGCGCAAATGCAAAAATTATCCGCTGCCGGCCAAACGAGTGATACCGCAAATATCGGTAACGGCACACCGACCAAACTCACATTTGATTTTGGTCGCATTACCGGGGGCACGCTTGATCCGTCCAGTGGAAAATATACGGGTGCCACCTTTTCATCGAATGGGCAAGGCAGCAAAACAATCGCCATTGATGCCAGTAACAACAACCTTCAGGGCATACGCGACGCTATCAATGCGGCAAAAATTGGGATAACCGCCAGCATTATTAACGATGGCAGTACAACTCCGTTTTCCCTGACACTCAGCTCAACTAAAATGGGTGCCAACAACAGTCTGAAAATTTCCGCTTCAGGTGATGAGGCAGTGACCGCTTTATTGGCCAATGACCCTGCAGAAAAACAAAATTTAACCCAGAGTGTCATGGCCCAAAACGCGGTGCTGACAGTTGATGGCGTAACCATCAACAAAGAAAGTAATTCAATCTCTGGTGTAATACCGGGGGTAGACTTTGAACTTCTTAAAACCACTTCTTCACCTGCCAGTGTTGCAGTTACGCGTGACAGCAGCGCCATTACAACGTTGGTGCAAAATTTCGTTAAAAACTTTAACGATCTGAACAAAACTTTTCAGGATACTACTGCCTATAATCCAGCCACCAAGCAGGGAGCGGTGCTGCAGGGAGATGCAACGTTACGTGTGTTGCAATCTCAAATACGCGCTGTATTAAACACCCCTGTCAGTAATACTGGCGGTACACTCACTACACTTTCACAAATAGGATTAACCTTTCAAAAAGATGGCACCATGGCGCTGGACACGACCAGGCTGAATGCGGCCATCACTAAAAATCCCAATGATGTTGCCCGTCTGTTTGCCACTGTTGGCAATAGCTCGGATCCATTGATTAGCTACAGCAATTCGGCTAGCAAAACCGGTTCCTATCCCATAAACATTACTCAGCACGCGACTAGAGGCAGCCTGGGAGGATGTGAAGAAATTGAATCACTTATCATTGAAAAAGGCGAAAATGACGGTCTGAATATAACTGTTGATGGCGTAAGCGCGTCGATTGTCCTAGCACCCGGCACCTATTCTGAAGACGCGTTGGCAAATGAAGTACAGGCAAAAATAAATGGCGCCAACACCCTTTCTGGTGCGGGAATTTCAGTCTCCGTTGTCCATGACAGATTCGGTTACCTGATCACCTCTAATTCTTTCGGATCAAAATCCAGCGTTGAGGTGACAGGTGGATCCGGAGCCCTCAATCTTTTGGGTAAAACCCCTGTTTATACACAAGGCAAAGATGTTGAAGGCACTATAAACGGAGCGAAAGCAACCGGATCAGGTCAAACCCTGAGCGCCCAAGGCGGCGTAGCATCGGGTCTGAAAGTTCTCGTCAGTGGGGGACCATTAGGCGAGAGAGGAAAAATACATTACTCGCAGGGATACGCCGTCACCCTCAACAATTTAATTACATCGGTATTGGCTAAAGATGGCCAACTTGAGACACGGAAAAAGGGGATCAATAACAGCATAAAAGATGTGTCTAGTCACCGTGACACCATACAACAACGGCTACCGTTGCAGGAAGCGCGCTTCCGCAAACAATATTCAACCCTTGAAACAACGCTGAGCAACATGAGCAAAACCAGCAATTACCTTAACCAGCAAC
>Ga0315270_10000473_pt1 | contig 22246 bp, 20 predicted proteins | sample C1_bottom_MG_FD_204932 | JGI IMG/M metagenome (GOLD analysis project Ga0315270, IMG submission 204932) | Sediment microbial communities from Yellowstone Lake, YNP, Wyoming, USA - C1_bottom | ecosystem: Environmental > Aquatic > Freshwater > Lake > Sediment | place: USA: Wyoming | collected...
TGATCTACCGCGCCACGCAGGTTCCGGTCGGCGAAGACCAGGTGCCGCATATTGAATTCACCCGCGAGATCGCGCGCCGCTTCAACCACATCTATGGACGCGAGCCGGGCTTTGAAGAAAAGGCCGAGGCCGCCGTCAAAAAACTCGGCAGTAAAAAAGCCAAGTTGTATCAGGAGATGCGTACGCGCTATCAGGAGCAGGGTGACGACGAGGCGTTGGAGTCCGCAAAATCGCTGCTGGATGAGCAACAGAGCTTGAGCCTCGGTGATCGTGAACGGCTGTTCGGCTATCTAGAGGGCGGTGGGAAGATGATCTTGTCCGAGCCGCAAGCCATGCTCACTGCTGCCTCGAAGATGCCGGGACTGGACGGGCAGAAAATGTCCAAGTCCTACAACAATACCATCACCCTGCGTGAAGACGAAGCCAGCGTGGGCAGGAAGATCCGCACCATGCCCACCGACCCCGCGCGGATCCGCCGCACCGATGTCGGTCATCCCGATAAGTGCCCGGTGTGGCAGTTGCATCAGGTATATTCAAACGAACAGACCAAGCAATGGGCGATGCAGGGCTGCATGAGTGCGGGTATCGGCTGCATCGAATGCAAACAGCCGGTGATCGACGCGGTTCTGGCTGAACAACGCCCGATGCGCGAACGTGCGCAACAGTATCTGGATGATCCGGCCCTGGTGCGCAACATCATCGCAGATGGCTGTGAAAAAGCACGCAAACTGGCTTCCGAGACCATGCGCGATGTGCGCGAGGCGATGGGGTTGGGTTATGGTTGAGACGACGATGAATACGCAGATGCCACTGATGCCGCTTGCGCATGTCCACGGCGAACCGCTGATGGAGTTGCCGCATGATCTGTACATTCCGCCGGACGCGCTGGAACTGGTACTGGAGACTTTTCAGGGGCCGCTGGATCTGTTGCTGTACCTGATCCGCAAGCATAACCTGGACGTGCTGGACATCCCGATGGCGGAATTGACCCGGCAATACATGAGCTACATCGAGATGATGCAAAAGAACCGCCTGGAACTGGCAGCGGATTACCTGCTGATGGCGGCGGTGCTGATCGAGATCAAATCGCGCATGTTGCTTCCGCGTATGCCCAAGGCCAATGAGGACGGTGGCGAAGACCCGCGCGCCGAATTGATGCGCCGCCTGATGGAATACGAGCAGATGAAAGTCGCGGCGCAAAAACTCAATGAATTACCGCAGATCGGGCGCGACTTCGAGATTGTGCAAGTGCTGATTGAAAATACCGTGCGCGAGCGTTTGCCGGAAGTCAGCGTGGAAGATCTGCGTCAGGCCTGGATGGGTTTGCTGGCACGCGCCAAGCTCAACATGCATCACAAAGTGCGCCGCGAACAACTCTCGGTGCGTGAGCAGATGACGCATATTTTGCGCTGCCTCAATGGCGGCGAATATGTTCCGTTCGAACAGTTGTTCGATGTGGAAAGCGGCGTGCCTAAACTGGTCGTCACCTTCATCGCCATCCTCGAGCTGGCAAAAGAATTTCTTGTGGAAATCCAACAAAGCGATACTTATGGGAGCATCTATGTCAGAACCAACCGAGTCATTGTCGCCGAGTGAAATTCCATCGACTTTTTCGCCAACAGAGGGCGGGGGAGAGGTGCCGCACGACACTGCTATAGCGCATGATATCGCGATACCTATCGACTTGTTTGATGGGCGCATGAACACACGGCAATTCAAGTTTGTGCTGGAAGCCGCGCTGCTGACCAGTACCGAACCATTGCCTGTTGCAGAGCTAAAAAAGCTCAGCGATGTGTCGTTGGATAATCATCAACTGGAAACATTGCTGGAAGAACTTGCGCAAGACTGGCGGGAGCGCGGTGTAGAGTTATGCCGCGTCGCCAGCGGCTGGCGATTCCGCGCTAAGCCTGAAATGCAGTCCTACCTTGACCGTCTCAACCCGCAAAAACCGCCACGCTATTCACGTGCTGTATTGGAAACCCTCGCCATCATCGCCTACCACCAACCTGTTACTCGTGGAGACATCGAAGAGATACGCGGCGTCGCGGTTTCCTCGCAAATCATCAAAACGCTGGAAGCGCGAGGCTGGGTGGAGGTGGTCGGTACACGAGATGCTCCCGGTAAACCCGAATTATTCGCCACCACCAAGCAGCTGCTCGATGATCTAAACCTGCGAGCCCTGCAAGAATTGCCGTCTTTGCAGGAGATCGGCGCGTTGCTGGAACAGGATACGACGACAACAGCATGATGTCGTTCGGGCATGAAGGTCGTTCGGGCATGAGGTCGATCCAATCCCGCGATAATCCGTATTTCAAGGAACTTCTCAAACTCGCCGGTTCAGCACGGCAGCGCAACAAAGCCAATCAAACCTTGCTGGACGGCGCACATCTGCTGGCGGCGTATCTGGATAACGGCAAACTGCCGCAGCATATTTTGTTGAGCGCGGCCGCGCTGCATGACGGTGAAATTGTCAGGTTGCTGGAACGCGCCAAGGATGTTCCAGTCATGCAACTGGATGACCCATTGTTCGGGGAACTCAGCGATTTGAAAACGCCCACCGGCATTCTCGCGTTGATTGAGATATCCCAGCCCGCCGCACCGGTTTCCGCTGCCCATTTCGCGTTATTGCTGGAAGATATACAGGATCCCGGTAATCTAGGTTCGATGTTGCGATCCGCTGCTGCTGCCGGATGCGATGCGGTGTTTTTATCCCCTGCTTGCGCCGATGCCTGGTCGCCGAAAGTATTGCGGGCTGCGATGGGTGGACATTTTGTGTTGAGTATCTACGAGCGCCAGGATTTGTTGGTTGCGGCTAGAGCATTTCAGGGTGAGCTGCTGGCAACCAGCTTGCAGGCATCGCGCAGCCTGTATGACTGCGACCTGCGCTGCAAGGTCGGGTTTCTGGTTGGCAACGAAGGGGCAGGGCTTTCGTCCGGGTTGCTGGAGCTTGCCACGCAGCAGGTTACCATCCCGATGCCCGGCAAGGTCGAATCGTTGAATGCCGCCGCCGCAACAGCGATCTGTTTGTTCGAGGCGGTGCGGCAACGTGAAGGACAGTGACTGGTTGTACCGGACGTGCATTAAACTCCTTGACCTGTAAGCCTATTTGGCTATAATGCGCGCCCCTGTGAAGTTGTTCATGCAACCGTTTGGCAACTTCGCAACCTTGCTCCACCGCACCGCAAGCGGGGGGCTTTAACCATAAGGAGATGTAATGCGTCACTACGAAATCATATTTATCGTGCATCCCGACCAAAGCGAGCAAGTGCCCGCGATGGTCGAGCGCTATCGCACACTGGTCACTTCTAAGGGTGGACTGATCCATCGTTTGGAAGACTGGGGCCGCCGCCAGCTGGCTTATCCTATCCAAAAAATTCACAAGGCACATTACGTGTTGATGAATATCGAATGCAATCAAGAAACGCTGGACGAGCTTGAGCATGCATTCCGCTTCAATGATGCGGTATTGCGTCATCTCACCGTCAAGACCAAGGCTGCAGTCGTTGAACCTTCCGCGATGATGAAGGAAGAGAAATCCCGCTCCATGCCGAGCGAAGGCGGCTTTAGCGCTGCCCCGGTTCAGGCTGAAGAAAGCGCGCCAGCGGCTGTTTGATCAGCGGCTCTGCATATCAACGACATAATTTTGGAATAAGGAAATATCATGGCTCGTCCATCAGACAAAAAGAAAGATGACAAGAATAAACGTTCTTCCCGTAACAATTTGTTCAAGCGCCGCAAGTTCTGCCGCTTTACGGTCGACAAGATTGCCGAAGTCGATTACAAGGATGTGAATATCCTGAAGGAATTCATCTCTGAAAACGGCAAGCTGATCCCGGCACGCATCACTGGTACCAAGACACATTTTCAGCGTCAATTGAGCACCGCCGTGAAACGTGCGCGCTTCCTTGCTTTGATGCCTTACACTGATCTGCACTAAGGAGCCCGGACATGCAAATAATATTGATGGAAAAAGTAACTAACCTCGGCCAATTAGGCGAAGTGGTTAAGGTGAAAAACGGTTTTGCGCGCAATTTTTTGATTCCGCAAGGCAAAGCCAGGCGTGCAACTGCTGCAAACATGGCCGAATTTGAAGTGCGTCGCGCTGAGCTTGAAGCGGCTGACAAGGCCAAGCTGGCTGAAGCGCAAGCGCGCGGTGAAAAACTGGCGGGTCTGACTGTACAGATCGTGCAAAAGGCCGGTGTGGATGGCAAGCTGTTTGGCTCTGTCACCAACGCAGACGTCGTGGGAGCGCTGGCAGCGCAAGGTGTTACCGTTGAAAAATCGCAAATACGCATGCCTGAAGGACACCTCAAGCAGATCGGCGACCATCCGGTCAATATTGCATTGCATACTGATGTGGTTGTAGCTATTACGGTTTCGGTGCTCGGCGAGCAGTAAATCGTTTATGTAACAACGCAACACAAAAAAGGACTGGCGACAGTCCTTTTTTGTTTTTAGGTTTTTAACTGTTAGCGAGGTAAAATACACTCCGCTCAAAAGCACCAGTGATTTAATCTCATGCAAAACTTTTCCAACGTCGACGCACAGCTCGATCAGATCAAATTACCCCCGCATTCGGTTGAGGCCGAGCAATCGGTATTGGGCGGCCTGCTGCTGGAAGCGAGCGCGCTGGACCGGATCGTTGATTTGATGACCGACGATGATTTCTACCGACAGGAACATCGCCTTATCTATCGCCAAATAGTGCGTTTGAGTCAGCAGGCGAAACCGGTTGACGTGATCACCGTGGCCGAGGCGCTGGAGATTGCCGGTGAATTGGACAAAGTGGGCGGCCTGCCTTATCTGGGAAGTCTGGCGCAGAATGTGCCATCGGCCGCCAACATCCGTCGTTATGGCGAGATCGTGCGCGAGCGTTCCATCATGCGCAAGCTGGCGGAAGTGGGCACCGATATCGCCAGCAGTTCCTACAACCCGAGCGGACGCGATGCCGCGCAGTTGCTCGATGAAGCGGAAAGAAAAGTGCTGGAGATCGCCGAGGCCGGCTCGCGCGGCAAGCAGGGCTTCATCGCAATGCCGCCGCTGTTGACAGAAGTGGTAGAGCGCATCGAGACGCTGTATGGGCGCGACAATCCCAGCGATATCACCGGAACCGCGACTGGTTTCACGGACTTGGATCGAAAGACATCTGGTATGCAGCCGGGTGATCTGATCATCATTGCGGGCCGCCCGAGCATGGGCAAAACTGCTTTTGCAATCAATATAGCCGAAAACGTTGCATTGGATAGCAAATTACCCGTGGCGATCTTCAGTATGGAAATGAATGCATCGCAGTTGGCGATGCGCATGCTTGGCTCGGTCGGCAAGCTCGATCAGCAGGCTTTGCGCACCGGACGTTTGCAGGATGATGATTGGGGTCGGCTGACGCACGCACTTGGCAAGCTGAATGACGCACCGATACACATCGATGAAAGTGCCGCGCTGTCCTCGCTTGAGTTGCGTGCGCGTTCACGCCGGTTACATCGCCAGAGCAACGGACTGGGCTTGATCGTGGTCGATTATTTGCAACTGATGAGTTCGAACGCAGGCAAAGCCAGCGAGAACCGCGCTACGGAAATCTCAGAGATTTCCCGCTCGTTAAAGGCGCTGGCGAAGGAGCTACATGTTCCGGTGATCGCGCTGTCGCAGTTGAACCGCAGCCTCGAACAGCGCCCCAACAAACGCCCGGTGATGTCCGATCTGCGCGAGTCGGGGGCGATTGAACAGGATGCCGACCTGATCCTGTTCATTTATCGCGATGAGATCTATAACGAAGACTCGCAAGACAAAGGCAAGGCCGAGATAATCATCGGCAAACAGCGTAATGGCCCGATCGGCATGGTGCCGCTTGCCTTCAGGGGCGAGTACACGCGCTTTGATAATCTGGCCTCGGGCAGCTATTGATCTGGTTGTTCCTGGATAGGCTTAACTTTCCTGCTCCCTTCGCTGTTTAGCGTAACGCAATCATGGCACGCCGCAACCACTACCATGTCTATGTGATAGAGCTGTCGAAAGACGTTCTCTACAAAGGCCGCTTCAAGAAGGCCAACCCGGATTACGTCATGGGTAAGCCGTGCGTTTACGTCGGCATGACGGGGTTGGATCCGGACGTGCGATTTGACAAACACAAGGCAGGTATCCAGTCCAACCGCTACGTGCAGGTATTCGGCTTGCGTTTGCTGCCTGCTCTGTACGAAGTCTATAACCCGATGCCTTACGATGGAGCGCGCGACATGGAAGTGGAGTTGGCGATCGGCTTGCGTGAAGCGGGGTATGGGGTTTGGCAGGCGTGATTTTGTTTGAAGCGCGATGACCTTTCGGATACAATGCGAACCCTGCAATAGGCGCGTAGCTCAGCTGGTTAGAGCACTTGGTCGACATCCAAGGGGTCGTTGGTTCGAGTCCAATCGTGCCTACCAAAGAATTTAATGGGTTAGATCAGAAACGGTCTAGCCCATTTTTCTTTTGATGGGGATAATTGGGTGGCTTTCATCACTAAGCTGGTCCCTTCGAGTCATTTTAAGACTGTTATGGATACGACTGCATTCATTCGTGATATGGTTTAAAGTAGACATGTCGTTGCTGGCTTAATGCTCATATTATGGAATCAGTGCTTTTGAAATGTGATCTCAACCCGTTGAAAACCGCAAGGCCGCTTTTTGCAATACTGCTGCTGGTTTATTCACTGCATATTCAGGCTGCGGGGCCCGTATCGCCGGGAGCAGGCTCAATCCTGCAGCAGGTCAATCCGGCATCCACCGGAACAGGACTGAAGGTCGACGAGGTAGGTGCCGCAAAGCTTCCGTCTTCTGCTCCTTTTCTGTTGAAGAGCATCAAGATCGTGGGTAACACACAGTTCGACAAACAGACCCTGTATGCCTTGGTCACAGATGCTGAAGGGAAAAGCCTTACGGTAACCGAGCTCAATGAAGTGGCTGCCCGCATTACGGACTACTATCGTAGTCACGGCTTTTACATGGCTCAGGCAATCATTCAGAATCAGGCGATCCAGGACGGCAACGTAGTGATCGAGATCATCGAGGCACGTTACGGCAAGATCGATCTAAAAAACAATAGCACCGTAGACGATGACATGTTGCTTGAGACGCTTTCAAACATTAAAAGCGGACAAGCCATCGAGTTGAATGTGCTGGATCGCAGCTTGCTTTTGCTCTCTGATATTCCGGGCGTGGTACCCAACACGTCATGGAAAACTGGCGCGGCTGCTGGGACATCAGATCTATTGGTGGAAACTGATCCCAGTCGATTTGTCACCAGCTATGTATCTTTGGATAATTACGGCAGCCGCTACAACGGCAAGACGCGCTTGGGCGGTACGGTGAACTTCATCAATCCCCTTCATCAGGGTGATCTTTTGAGTTTGTATGGCTTGAGTGCAGGCAGCGGGATGAATTACGGTTATATCAGTTATGAATCTATATTGAATGGAGAGGGCACCCGTATGGGGGGGTCATACTCGGCATTAAAATACATTTTGGGCGATATCTATGCATCTTTCAATGAATACGGATCAGCTCGAGTAACCAACTTTTGGATAAAGCATCCGATGGTGCGTAGTCAGGATGTTAACTTCTATGGGCTGTTAAGATATGACCACAAGCAATTGAGCGACCATACTGATTCTATTAATTCCAAATGGGACAGACACCTGGATAATTTGACGATATTCTTATCCGGTGATTCGCGGGGAGTGTTTCTAACTGGTGGTACTACTACTTGGAACATAGGCCTGACATTGGGTGATGTCGTTTTTGATGATGCGGCTGCGCAGCAAACAGATTTGACGTCTCTGGTAACACAGGGGGGCTTTTTAAAATTTAACTGGAGCCTGGCACGCCTGCAAAGTCTGAATCCAAATAATTCGCTGTATTTTGCTTTATCTGGTCAATGGTCGAACGTTAATCTTGATGCATCTGAGAAAATATTTGCGGGTGGCCCTTATACGGTGCGCGCCTATGATATAGATGTCTTATCCGGCGATACGGGTTATCTGGGAATCGCAGAATTCCGGCATGAACTGGGTCAAATTTGGAAGGGGCAATGGCAAGCATTAGGATTTATCGACACCCAGCATGTGACGATCAACAAGAACACATGGACAGCGGGATCAACCGCGACCTTGAGCGGGGCTGGCGTGGGACTTTTTTGGTCAGGTCCGAACGAGTGGATCTCGAAGGCCTATGTTGCTAAGCCAATCGGTTCTATTCCGCAACTGGTGTCAAACACTGCTTCAGCACGCTCATGGGTCGAGATCGGTAAGGGATTCTGAACATGCGTCTGTAAAATCGCGAGCGTGTGAAACTTGATTATATTGATTGAGGAAAAAATAAAGTAGACTTAAGTGGTGTTTATTTGAGTTTCGCATTTGCCGGCAATTCGACCCGTTTCATCGCACCGCCTTCCGAGAGCAGCACATAGCTGCGGTTAATTTCCATGACTTTGACGCCGGGCAGCACTTCCGAGTTGAATCTGACCGCCTGGGCCGGCTTGCCGTTAGCCGACAAAATAGCGACGCTTTCTGCCGCATTGCTGGCAACCACTACACCTTTCAGTTGAAAATTGCTGGCGACAACGGCAGTAGCTGTATGGCCACCGAACAAGGTTGCGGCTGATTCCAACTTGGGGGGGGCGGGCTGTGAAGTTTGAGGTGGTGCTGCGACAGCTCGCAGCGGAGGTTTGAACAATTGCATCGCCCAATAGGCAGTCGACACGCACAAGGCGATGAACAGTAAAAAGCTTGTTATCAGGGGTAGGCGTTTCATTGCATTTCCTATATCAGCGTCCAAGCACAGCGTACTCAAGCATATCGTGTTAGCGCACCAATTGGTTAATCTCGATGATTGGCATCAGCACGGCCAGTACGATCAGCAGCACCACTACGCCCATTGCCAATATCAATGCCGGTTCGAGCAATCCGGCCATAGTCATCGCGCGTCTTTCCAAATCCTGCGCCTGCGCATTGGAAGCGCGCTCCAGCATCGCCGGCAACTCTCCGGTGACTTCACCGGCGCGAATCATATGGATCAGCATCGGCGGGAAATGTTTGTGAGCCGACAGCGCGCGTGCCAGGCTGACACCCTCGCGTACGCTGTTGGTGGCTTCCTCTACTTGTGCACGCATGGCAACATTGGTCAGGGTGTCGCGGCTGGTTTGCAATGCATGCAATATGGGCACGCCGGAACCTGTGGTGATCGCCAGCGTACTCGCGAAGCGGGACGTGTTGACGCTGCGCTCAAACCTTCCATACATGGGTGCGTTCAGTAACCAGGTGTGCCAGCGCATTTTTATCACGGGATTTTTCAAGGCACGATGCCAGGCGAAACCAAACCCAATAGCTGCCAGGAAAACGATCCAGCCGTAATTGCGCACGAAGTCTGAGACACCCAGCATGACCACGGTCAGGAAGGGCAGTTTTTGTTTGGTGTTGGCAAATACCGATACGATCTGTGGCACGACGTAGGTCAATAAAAATATCACGATAAGGAACGCCACCACAGTAACAATCGCAGGATAGGTGAACGCGAGCCTGATCTTTTGCACCAAAGCGTTGCGCCGCTCGATATAGTCGGCCAGTCGCGATAGCACGCGTGCTAATTGGCCGATCTGTTCACCGGAAGAAACCAGTGCACGGTAAATGTCGGCAAAATCGCGCGGGTGCCGCGCAAGTGCATCCGAAAGGGATGCGCCACCCATCATTTCCGAGCGTATCGAAGCGATCAGGTCGCGCACATAAGTGCGCTCTGCCTGTTCCAGCAAAGCGGAAAAAGCCTGTTCCAGCGGCAGGCTGGCTTCCAGCAAGCTTGCCAGTTGGCGGGTGAACAAGGCCAGCTCCACGGTCGACAGGTGATCACCGAATGCGCTGCGCCTGGTTCGTCCCGCCTCGTCGATCTGGGCCGCGATCGCATCGACGCTGATCGGCACCAGCCCTTGTGCGCGCAAGTCGGAGCGCGCGGCACGCGCACTGTCTGAGTTGACCACACCTTTTTTGGTGTCGCCTGATGCATCAACGGCTTCGTAGCTGAAGGCGGGCATTGTGGGTTGTTTTTAGCTAGATATCAAAGAAACGATGGTCAAGTGTCGGATGGTCTGGCGTTGGTGGAAAATAATTTCAGTCTGGCACCTTTATCACTGTATGCATAGATTGCGGCAGAAAATTTCGCCGCAATCCGTATTTGCTTACCAGCGCCAGGTGAGTTCAACTGAGGAGAGGGCAGGCGTACCACCAGAATTAGCTCCCCCCGCCACCAGTACCTTGCCATTGGAGAGCGGCGTGGCGGTGTGCCAAATTCGTGCATTGGCCATGCTTGTTACCGCCGACCAACTGTTAGTTGCCGGAGAGTACAGTTCGACGGAGGCGCCACCATTACCACGCCCCCCCGTTACCATGACCTTGCCATTGGAGAGCAGCGTGGCAGTATGATTAAAGCGCGTCGCCGCCATACCAGCCACCGCCGACCAACTGTTGGTCACCGGGTCGTACAATTCGACCGAGGCGAGGGAAGCTAAAGCAGGATCGTAGTATCCCCCCGTAGCAAGCACCTTGCCATTGGGCAGCAGCGTGGCGGTGTGCCAACCTCGTGCTGATGTCATGCTGGCCGCAGCCGACCAAGTGTTAACCGCCGGGTCGTACAACTCGGCTGAAGAAAATGCACCACCGCCATTTGCGCCACCTGCCATTAGCACCTTGCCGTTAGGTAGCAGCATGGCGGTGTGCTGATGGCGGGCTGTCGCCATGCTGCCTGCCGCTGTCCAAACGTTAGTTGCCGGATTGTATAATTCGGCTGAGAAAAGAGCTCCAGCACCACCGCCATTTGCTCCCCCCGCCAACAGCACCTTGCCGCTAGGCAGCAGCGTAGCGGTGTGATTAAAGCGTGCCGCCGCCATGCTGGCCGCAGCCGACCAGGAGTTGGTCACTGGGTCATACAGTTCGACGGAAGCAAGCGGATTAAACCCCATCCATCCTCCTGCTACCAGCACCTTGCCATTTGGCAAAAGCGTGGCGGTGTGGTTAACGCGTACCGCCGCCATGCTGCCCGCAGTCGACCAAGCGTTAGTTGCTGGATCGTATAGTTCAGCTGAGGAAAGAGAGGCATAATTAGAATTTTGTCCCCCAGTCACCAACACCTTGCCATTGGGCAGCAGTGTGGCAGTGTGGAAAGAGCGAGCCATCGCCATGCTGCCCGCTGCGGACCAAGGATTATTCGTCACGGTGAAGGCGGTATTAACCATATTTACACCAGATGCCGCGGTGATTGCGGATGTGCCCAAGGCCGCGCCAGTTACTAATCCTGCTGAAGAGATGGTCGTTACTGATGTGTTAGCGGAAGACCAAGTCACGCTATTGGTGATGTCCTGTGTGCTGGCATCGGAGAAGGTGCCAGTAGCTGTCAGTTGTTCAACAAGGCCGACACCGGTATAGGGTGAGGCCGGTGTAATGTTGATGGATTGCAGTACTACCCCAGTATTTGCATTTGTGCCACCACTATTTGCGCCACCACCGCAGCCGGTGATGGCCAGCGATAAAGCTACGAGAAAATATATGCCACGCCTGCACGAAGAGATGTCGAGTGACCGGAACAAAAACACTATTTTACTCCCTGAATTCGTTTGAGATATTGATGCAAATTTCATCTTAGTAACCAAAGGTACTGGAGTCAAATTCTTTTCTTTGCCCATCACTATCCCCATATAAAATTAAAATCAACAACACGTTCGCTATTCCTTCGTCACCCGCAACAATTCCGCTTGCGTGGTCAGGCCGTCGGCCAGCCAGCGCTGGCCATCTTCGCGCATCGTGCGCATCCCGTTCTGCTGCGCGGTGGCACGAATGTCGGCTTCGGATGCGCGATTGTGGATCTGGGCGCGGATCTGGTCGGTGGTCAGCAGCAATTCATAGATGCCGACCCGTCCCTGATAACCTGTGTTGCCGCATTTGTCGCAGCCGACCTCGACCCAGAATTGTCCTTCACGTTTTTTGCAATGCGGACACAATTTACGCACCAGTCGCTGCGCGACCACGCCGAGTAGCGATGATGACAACAGGAAGGGCTCGATGCCCATGTCGAGCAGGCGTGTGACGGCAGCCGCCGAATCGTTGGTGTGCAGGGTCGCCAGTACCAGGTGACCGGTCAATGATGCCTGCACCGCGATCTGCGCGGTTTCCAGGTCGCGTATCTCGCCAATCATGATGATGTCCGGATCTTGCCGCAGGATCGCGCGCAGCGCCTTGGCGAAAGTCATGTCGATGCGCGGATTCACCTGGGTCTGGCCAATGCCGTTCAATTCGTATTCGATCGGGTCTTCGACAGTCAGGATATTGGCGCTGGAAGAATTCAGCCGCGAAAGGGCGGCATACAGCGTGGTGGTCTTGCCGGAACCGGTCGGGCCGGTCACCAGCACGATGCCGTGCGGCTGTGCGATCAGCTTGTCGAATTGCGCCAGCGCTTCTGCACTCATGCCCAGATGCTGCAGATCCATCTTGCCGGATTCCTTGTCGAGCAGTCGCAACACCGCACGTTCTCCGTGACCAGTCGGCAGAGTGGAAACACGCACATCAACTGCTTTGCCGCCTACGCGCAACGTGATGCGTCCATCTTGAGGCAGGCGTTTCTCGGCGATATCGAGTTGCGCCATGATCTTGATGCGCGAAATCAGCGAGGCATGGATCGCCTTCTTGGGCCTCACCACATCGCGCAGGCTGCCGTCGATGCGGAAGCGCACCACTGAATGCTGCTCGAAAGGCTCGATATGGATATCCGATGCGCCCTCGCGCAATGCCTGGGTCAGCAACGCGTTGATCATGCGGATCACCGGCGCGTCGTCGGCGGATTCCAGCAAGTCCTCGACGGCCGGCATGTCCTGCATCAGCTTTGCCAGATCGAGATCGGATTCGTATTCGTCGATCACCTGTGCCGCATCGCCACCCGCACCGGCATAGGCCTTGGCGATTTCCGCTTCGAGCATTGCACGTGGCATCGATTTCAATTTGATACGCCCGAAACAGCGGCTGACTTCGGCGATAGCTGTTGGCGTGGTTGCATCTGAAATCATGACTTCGACAGGACTATCCGCTGTGCCGTTGCGTTGCGCAAGCAGCGCAAAGTCGCGTGCGAATGCGAAGGGGAGAATGCGGGCATCCAACACAGAATTACTCATTGCGCATTACTGCTGCGGTGGGGCAGCTGCTGGTGCTTGCGGAGCGGGGGGTTGAGAAAGCCCGGGTGGAGAATTCTTAGATGCATTAGATCCGGGTGTGGTTGTTAAAGGGCCGCTATCGATCCGGTTTAACAATGGACCACCTTTTATCTGGCCGTTTTCCAGCGGTGCCAACTGCGCGGGTTCCATGTTTGGCAACAAGATGCTTTGCTCCGGTTTTCCGGCGATCTTTGCATTGCGCATGTATTCGTAACGATCTCCAGTCAGGCTTATGCTCTGTTCAGCGTCGCGTATGATGGTCGGCCGCAGGAATACCATCAAGTTGCGTTTGACGTGACTGCGTTTTTTGTATTGGAACAAACCGCCGAGGAATGGAATATCGCCTAGTCCCGGCACTTTTTCCACACCGTCCTGCATGGTGTCATCGATCAAGCCGCCCAATACGATGATCTGACCGTCGTCCACCAGCACGTTGGTGTCTAGCGAGCGCTTGGTGGTGGCTAGTCCAGCTCCATTGGTATTTACACTGTCATCAATGCTGGAGTTTTCCTGATAGATCGCCATCCTGACGGAGCCGCCTTGCGAAATCTGCGGTTTTACGCGTAATTGCAAGCCGATATCCTTGCGTTCGACTGTCTGGAATGGATTCACACCCGCGGCTCCGCCGGACGAGGCGGCCGTCGTGTATTGGCCGGTAACGAAAGGCACGTTCTGACCAACGATGATCTTAGCTTCTTCATTGTCGAGCGTGATCAGGTTGGGCATCGACAGGATGTTTGAGCTGGCGTCGGTTTCAAATGCATGGGCCAAGGCACCCAAACCTGACGGGTTAAAAATGCCCAGGGTCAAACCGTTACCTGGCGGTAGAGGCACTCCGCCTGAGCTTGCTTTTGCGACAGCTTGGTTGATCAGGTTGTTACCTCCAGTGCTGAATCCGGTCAGTAATCCGACCTTGGTGCCAGTGGCACTTCCCGTCACGCCGCCCCATTGGACGCCCAATTCGGCTGCTGTTTGTGCAGATACTTCGACGATAAGCGACTCGATGTAAACCTGGGCGCGTCGCGCATCTAGTTGCTCGATGACTGCTCGCAAATCACGATAGACCGACTCACTTGCAGTGATGATCAGTGTGTTGGTAGTCGCGTCAGCCTGAATGAACCCGGCTGCGCCACCACTCGAAAGCGGTGCCTGAGCCTGCGCCGGCGATGGGGAGGTGGGCGAAGTGGGCGTTGCAGTAATTGTCGAAGAACTATCCGATGTCATGATGGCACGTAAGGTTTGTGCTAGCTTGGTCGCTTCGGCATTCTTCAGATAGACAACATGCACGTTGCTCGGTTGCGCGGTCGGTTGATCGAGTTTTTCTATCAGTGTCTTGGCCAGATCGGCGCGTGCTTCGGTCGGCGCGCGTACCACGATAGAATTGGTTCGCGGATATACCAGCAGAGTGACGCGACCAGGATCGCCCCCGACTGTACCACCAGATTCCAGAAGTCGAGTGACCATCGCAGCAATGTCACTGGCAATCGCATGACGGATGGGCACCACATCCAGATCACTGTTCGTAGGGCCATCGATCGCAGAGATTATTTTCCCCAGTCGCAATAGATTATCGGCGTAATCGGTAATGATCAAAGTGTTGTTTCCAGGATTGGCGTTGATCGTGTTGTTGGGTGAGATCAGTGGGCGCAACACTGCAACCAGATTACTGGAGGACTCAAAATTCAAATGAAAGACTTGCGTGGCGATCTGGTCGCCCCGTACCGTGCCGGATTGTCCGGAACCGGGTTGAAGAGGACCCGCCTGTAGCTTGGCATCGGCTTCCGGCACCACTTTGGTATAACCATTTGCAGTCACCACTGTGTAGCCACGCAAACGCAATACGGAAGTCAGCAGTTGGAATGCCTGCGTCTTGGTGAGCGGCTTCTCGGATACCAGTGTGACCGTGCCTTTGACACGTGGATCGATGATGAACGTAGTGTTGGTGTAATCTCCGACCGCAGCGATCACTGATTCGATATCGGCATCGACGAAATTGAGTGTTCCTTTGTTCGTACCGGTGGCATTGCTTGCGACAGTAGTTTTATTAGAGCTTCTTGTTTTAGCTGCGCTGGGGGCTGCGTTTATCTCCGTACCCTGCGCCGGTGTTTGTGCTTGGGGAAGGAAAAAACCATCCTTCCCTTGAAGAGGGGCTGCCAATGACATGTTTGTCATCGCGCACAACAGCGCGATAATTGCGCTCGGCTTGCACCATCTTGCCGGTCTTTGTGTCGTATCTGGCTTGTTGATCATTGGCATACTGTTTTCTGTCGATTTGATATTTATCATTTGAACTCTAGAGCGATCACGTCTTTGTCGCCTTCCTTGCGGCGTTGGCCCAGCAAATTCAGAAAATTCGCCAGTCGTTCTTCCTGTCCTGCCTCGGCTTCCGCTTTCATGGAAAACTGCAAACGTCCGTTATTAAACATCCCTGAGCCACTTAACAGCATCGGCCCTTTGACCGTCTTCATCGTCACGGTCGCCTGCGCTCCGTGCCAGTCCAGTGCAAGATTATAGCTGCCCAATGGCTTGATTGGTGACATCCGTGACCCGATATCATTGATAGCTAGGTTCATGGCGCCGGTTATCTCGATTTGTCCATTCTGCCGCGTCAATTGCAGCATATCCCATGATAAGTGCATCTGGCCGGAAGGTTGAACGGTATTCAGTGGTGCCCCCAGCGCGGTCAATCGCTCCGCCGGTAAAGAAATCGTCCCCGGACTAACCTGCCATTGACGCCAGCTACCGGCCATGCTGATCGGCTGCGATAGTGAAGCAGCGTTTTCCAGTTCAGCATCGACACTGCCCAGTAATACCATCGGGGACAATCGCCACGAGAAGCGTCCCGGCAAAAGCGGCGTTAGCGGATCGCTACCACTCGCTGCGCCGCCTATGAAGGCTGAGCCTCGCCACAATGTGCCATGCGCATCTCCGAGCGTCAAGCGGCCAGCAGTCTGCTTCTCGACCAGAGCGGCCATCCAGGTGGCAGGAAGAAAAATCATCATTGTGAGGGCGACACTGACAATCCCTGCCAGTATCCATATCAGGATGCTGCGCAATGGATGACCTTTGTGGTTTTGTGCTGGAAGTGATTATTCATTTTTAGGTTGTCGCAGCGTAACTGTCGCATTGACCATGTCGGGTTGACCAAGTGCAACGATGTTGGCATCGACCACGGAAAGCTGTGCGGTTCTTTGCATATCATCCAGCCAATTCATCGTTCCGGCAAAAGAGGCTGACGCGAGTTGTACCTTTGCAAAGTCGCCGGTCAGGGTTACGGTTTGCGGCTTCAAACCGTGGCGCGCAAGCGCTGCCTCGACATTCTCTTTGGATAACGCTATCGACGGGGTAGCAGGTTTTCCGGATAGCGCTGCAGCTACATTGGACAATGCCTGCATTTGCGCGACTTGCTGGCGCAGTATGGGCAAGTTCTTGTTTAGCTGTACGCGACCCGAAAGCGCGGGAGCGATCAGTAATAAGTAGACTAGCGCAATGGTGACGACCAGCACTGCGGCAGCAAGCATCGCGCGCTCACGCGTATCTCGCGCCGCCCAGAATTGAAAGAACGATAACCTCGATTGCTCCAGCAGACGGATCGGATTCATTTTGCGCTCCTGATCTTCCAGACGACTGCGCCTGATTGTTCGGGTGCAAGGTCAAGTGCCAGATCGCGCGCAGCCAGAATGGCTTTCACTTGTTGGGTTGGCGCTTCAATTCCCGGCTTCAGGCGCACGAACAGGCTGCGCTCGCGATATTCGAGCGAGGCAAGCGAAGTTGCTTTACCCGCTGCACCGGACCAAGCTTCGCCAAAGGCCGCAGTGATGACCGTAAAATCATCCGGTGCGGCCTGTCCTGAATTGCGTTTGGCAGCGGCGATCTTTTGCTGCATTTGCGCGATGGGGTCGATGATAACGGACTCTTTTGGATAAGCCGACTTGTATATCTGGATCATGGCCGAGCGTAGTGCTGTAGATTCGCCCTTCATTCGCCACCATTCAATATTCAATGCGGCGACATTGACGAGAAGGACCGCAGCGGCCAAAGCCAGCGGCCAGCGCCATGCACGCCAATTCATCCTTGGGCCGGTACTCAAGCGCAGTTCAGCCATCAGATCTAAAGCTGAATCGTTGGTACCAGAGATCCAGGTCGACCAATCGTCGGCAGATACACTGATGTGTTTATTCGACGTGTCAGGTTTGTTGACCGCTTCCTGATATGCAGGCATAGATGATATTGGCACATACAATGTGACCGGTGCTTCAGGGGTAACTGCGCACAATGTCCGAATCGCAGCGCTGGCTGCGGTTTCTTCTTTTTCAGGCACGATCGCCAAACCGATGCCGATCTGTTCAGACATGCGCAGAGTCAAGTCGATAACGTTACCCCATTCGTTAACGGAGGCAATCACGCTACCTGATTGATCGGGTAAACATGATTGTGTGGGCAGGGCCGAGATGTGATGTGCGCCGAATGAGATCAAGGTTTTGGCCAAGGTGTTGAGCCAGGCGCCCTGTACTACGGCTATGGTTCGCAATTCACCGGACAGACCACCTGCGACCACGACACAGTCGGACGGATCGGCGATCAATTGATCTTCTACCAGATTGGGCAATGCGGCCTTCAGTCTGGCTGGCGATAGCGGAGGAACTTTAATGTGCAGCAGGGTGACATCGCTTGCAGCAAGCAGCAGCACAACGCGCTGAGATTTTGCCATGGTGTCGGAAAGGTCTGACAGGGGTGCTGTGCCTTGGCGCTCGATTGTCTTGCTGTTTGATAGCAGGGCGAATTGAAAAGTCAGGGCGAGCCAGTCCGGCGCGCTGTCGGCGGCAGCTTTGGAGGGTAGGCGGATATATAGTGTGCTCAAAATGTCTTGATTATTTTAGTGTTCACGAATCCAGATCAGACTGGTATTGGTGCCATTGCGTGCGAGTAACGCCTGCACTTCTAATCCGGCACGACTCATGCGTACTTTACCATTGACCAGAAAAAAATTGGTCGTGACCGACAATTGCTTGGTTAGCCCAGCCAAGATATTTCCCTGCAAACGGTTTGAAAAATCGGCGATATCGCGAAAGCTGGCGGACTTGCGGCTCTCCACCAAAGCGGCAGCATTGGACAGTGAGAGCTTCTCGATCCTAGCTGCCAATACCTCGGCAGGCGCGGTATTGACATTGATAGGCGCGGGGTACGGCAAAAAAATCACAAAATCCTTTAGATTGTCCAGTATCTCAGGGGTAAAGCCCGGCACTGCGAGCAAGTCGTCTACTTGGCTAAGACTCATCGGGATCATGCCTACTGGATCGCCGCTACCGGCAGAATTGTCTGCAGGTTTTTTTTGGGCAGCGGCCATCGCTACAGCTGTTGCCTGTGCAAGTTCCGGATCCAGCTTCGCGTTCTCGAGCATGCGCCTGAAAGCCGCGACTTCGACCGGGTCGATGATTCCATTTAAGCTCAGGTTGGTCAGGTTGTAACGTGCCTGGGCATCGCTGATGCTGCCCGACAGGGTCACATCGGCGATGTCGCCATCGGCGCTGCCATTTTCGACATATTGATCAAGTCGCGTGTCGGCGAGAGGTACTGCCCAGGGTTCGTCTAGAGTGTCGACGGTTGAAAATTTTGCATCCTCGCGCAGGATCAGTCCGGCCCAATCGAGCGCGCCGCGCAGGATCCATTGCTTTTGCAGCTGCAGGCGTTGATTCTCGATCGAGCGGACCTGCACTTGCTGCTGCCAAAAAAGGCTGGCGACGATGGTGATCGCCAGCGTCGTCAAGAGCAATGCGATGATCACCGCGACCCCGCGTTGCCGGTGCATCCTTATAGCTATTGGCCGGGCACCCGGTGGAGCAGCGGGCGTTTTCACACTGCCCCCAGCAAGAATATCTTCAGCACGCCGGTATCTCGCCCGCGCAGTTGCATCGTGACTTCCAGTCCGCTAGGTGCTGGCGGAGTCGCAGTCGACCCCACGGGTGGTGCCGGCGTACCGGTTTCTGCTTGCCAGCCACCGTTGATCCATATCCGCATGGACATGCTGTTCACCTCGGATTGCAGCTTCACAGGTGGGTTCGTATCGGTGTCGCTAGCGGCAATCTGCCATAGAGTATCCAACTCCCTCAAGTCGCGTGTCGCAAAAGTTTCTCGTCGTGTTAACACGCCGTTAATGACTCGATAGCTAATAACTTGAAGACGTGTGGGCTGGTTATCTGCAAACACTGTGCGCACCAGCGTGAGCTTCCCCTGCTCGATGGCCAGAGGGGTCCTGTTTGGCAGGTTGGCGGGGCTGGCTAGATTCGCGCAATCGTTTTGCATCTGCGCAAAGGCGAGCTGCATTCCACGTGTTTGCTCGAGATCGCTGGCGAGTGCGATGCGCGCCCGCACGATGCTGTCGAGCCCGCGCCAACCAAGTACAGCGACGAATCCAAGTATGCTGATGGCGACCAGCAACTCGACCAGGGTCAAGCCCTTCGTTCGTGCGCTGCGTGTTGCTTTTGAACTATTGCGCATTAGGAACGACTTGGGTCAGTTTGATGATGCGCCGTCCGGCTGTTTCCGTGCTCCCGGCTTTTTGCACTTCGCTGGCATTTTGTGCATCCAGGACACTGACTTCGACGCGGCGGAAGAAAGGATTCGGTGTGGTGTATATGTTTTCTTCGCATACCAGATGCAATTCTCCTTGTGGACAATCGAATTTGCGCTGTCCCAATGCAGGCCATTCATGGGCCAGACGGATCTGCGCCAGCCGGTTTTCGGCTGACCATGCCGCCATCATCGAAGCGCGCAAGTCGCTGCTGTTTTGCGTCAGGCTGCCGACGGCACGCAGACTGGCACCCAATGCGGTACCGACGATGACCAGCGCCACCAGCACCTCGAGCAAAGTGAAACCTTTGCAAGTGAAGTGTCCAAAAAGAATGGAATGCTTTGGTTGCTGCATTTGAATACCTGAAAAATTCATCTATTGGCGTACCCGCACATGACCAGCGATTTTGCAGGCGTTTATATTTGATGAGTGAAAAAGTGTAATGGAGCCGGTTTCCTGGAACTTCATAAAATTTGCCAAAGTAGAAATTGTCATTTAACCACCATTTTAAGGAAGGAGCATCCAAAATTAAAATTAATACGATAGGTGTTGACCAGAAAAAAAGTATTGCAAATTCAGGGCATTGATGCAATTTACCTGTACCAAAGTACAATAGCCAAAAAGAATAAACCTCGATATTGTCGCGTCCGTGTTTTTGCCATGGGTCATAAATGGAAGAAACACAGTATCGGAAGATGCGCTGCGATAAATCCATGTTTCATGGATTTATCAACAATACTAACAACATCAGGGGAATCCAACAATGCAACTCCAAAAGCAATTTTTGCTTGGCACACTGCTGAGCGCCGCTTTGGCCACTTCGGCCTTCGCGGATAGTCAGATCACCATCATACAGACAGGTGATTTTCACGGACATTTAGCCCCACGTCCTAATCTGCGCAGTACTGCGGACTATCCCGGCCAAATGGTCGGTGGTCTTGCGCGGGTCGCCTCGGAAATCAAGAATATTCAGGCTGGCAAAGGCGGCGCAGGTAACACGCTGATCCTTCATACCGGCGACACCATCCAAGGTTCAGGCGAAGCGCTTTATACGCGCGGTCAGGCAATGGTCGATGTGGTCGACATGCTCGGCATCGATGGCTATGCGCCAGGTAACTGGGACTATGTTTATGGTCCAGCGCGATTCATCGAGTTCTTCGGCGATAAAAACACATTGCCTGCGCAGGCTCAAGGCAATCCTGACAACAAAAACTTTGGTAACCGCTGGGGCGCATTAGCTTCCAATCTGTATTACACCAGCAACGGCAATGCTCCGATAGATCCTACTGCAATTGGCACTGATCAAGATGCCAACCTGTCACAGGCGGAATATGACAACTATGCTAAATGGTATATGGATAATGGTCAGCGCGTTTTGCCTCCGTATAGCATCAAAATGGTCAATGGCGTGAAAGTCGGTATCCTGGGTTGCACCACCAGCCGCGGCCCGCAAGTCGTCGGCAAATGGGTGACTGTCGGTCTGGAGTTCACTGACTGTTCCAACGAAATACCGAAATTCGCCAAAGAACTGCGTGATGCGGGTGCTGAAGTGGTCGTATTGATTTCAGAAATCGAAATCGGCCGCAACATTCAGTTGATCAAGAAACTCGGCGCGGGTCAGCACATTGATCTGGTTCTGAATGCGGACATGCACGAAGAATCAATTGATCCAATCGAAGTGATTGATGCAGCTGGTAACAAGACCTGGATCAACGAAGCCGGTCAGGACGGCACGCTGATCAATGAGGTCACATTGTCTGTACAAGCAGGCCAAGTGGTTGGCAATCCCGTGCATACAGCACACCGCATCGATGACCGTATCGTAGAAGACGTGCAAGTGGCCAACAAAGTGGCGGAAGTGAGTTATCCGTTCAACGCAGGGTTCACTGCTAATACGCACGTCAATCCGTTCTCCGGCACTTTCCTGAACGGCCCGTTGAGTGATGTCGTGGGTTCGACCCAGGTCGCGTTGCATCGCAGCAACTACTCCAACGAAACCATGCCGGCTGTCATCGAAGGCAGCTCGCACGACTTCATCGCCGACGCCATGCGCTGGTGGGCGAAGTCCGACATGGCGACCGTTCGTGGTTTCCGTTATGGAACCCATGTGGCACCTGGTCCGATCACACGTAATGACCTGTTCCACTTTGTGCCGATCGGCCCTCGTGTAGGTAAGGTTTCGCGCATCTCAGCGAACCAGCTGCGTAATCAGGTCGACAATTCGTCACTGGCAGTATTCAGCAGCAATCCAGGCAGCCCGGTAACGCCGCGTCCTAACTACAACAACACGGCTTATGCACCAGGCGGCGCTAAAGCAGGTCAATCTCCCGGTGCTGGATTGCCGGCGTATGGTCTGGCAGGCAATTCGCTGGGCTGGGGCGGTGGCTGGTTGTTTGCCTACAGTGCTGACGGCTTCCATGTGGACTTTGAACCGTACTTCACGCCGAGCTGGCAGACTCTTCG
>Ga0315270_10000475_pt1 | contig 22230 bp, 14 predicted proteins | sample C1_bottom_MG_FD_204932 | JGI IMG/M metagenome (GOLD analysis project Ga0315270, IMG submission 204932) | Sediment microbial communities from Yellowstone Lake, YNP, Wyoming, USA - C1_bottom | ecosystem: Environmental > Aquatic > Freshwater > Lake > Sediment | place: USA: Wyoming | collected...
TCGTGGTCAACAAACGTCCGATCCACAACATGGCATAGCTGCGATGCCGGAAAACGGACGGAAATCGCATCAAACTAATAAGGGCGGGCATGAATCGCAATCTCCTCGCCTAACGCCACATCAGAAAAAAAACACACAACCTCAGAATTACTTCTCAATTTTTCTTGTAGAGATAAAACCATATTGCTGGTTATCCTACAATGATTCCTCCCATTTCGCAAGTTCACCCGTCCAGCCACTTTCCTCCAAAAAAAATTAGCAGCTCCTGTTTACAACCGCAATCGGATTGAAGATTTATTTGACAGTTGACAAAACTACGGGTAATCAAGAGTTTGCTGTTCGCTTTCACATCCCCCTTGGCACGTTATGCGATTGGGAACAGGGTGCACGGAACCAGAGCAACCGGCCGGGCCTACCTTATGGTAATTGCCAGCGACCCTGAGGGGTCCTGCGAGCTTTGAAAGAGCAGCCCTCATAGAAGACGGGATTCTGCACAAGAGAGGTGCAATCATGACGATAGCAGAAAGACTTAATAAGGTGACCAAAGAACTGCCGGAACCGTTGCTTGCAGAGCTATTGGACTTTGCCGAATTTTTAAAGCAAAGAAAATCGCCAAGGAAGCAAGCCGAGAATATCGCTCAACGTATTCACCAGCGTTTCGCAAACTTAGAAGGTGAAGGATTGCCAATTCCCGCACGCCAGTTATCGCGCAAGCTCGCCCGCAAGGCCTCTGTCTTCTAAAAAATCAAGCAACTCCTGTTTGTAGCCGTATCCGGTTTCAAGATCCAGACCCAAGCTCTCCAACCAGTTGCTGAACGCTTCCCATTTTTCCCGTTCAGGATGGTCTTTGGAAACATAGCGTTCTTTGAAGTAAAGCACTTTATGCCGCTCTGTTGAGTGATGATCGAACACCTCAATGACCTGCCGACGAAGTGTTTGGAGAAAACCGGTTTGACATCTTCGCCCCCTTACGATAGATGAAACTCTGACATTATATCGTTGTCTATCGTTTATATGTCTTCTGCGATAAAGATTCTGTGCTATAATTGCCCTGATGATTATAGCATTTTAAAATGCATAACCCCTCTGCCATTAACCCGGCCACCATGGCACACCAAATGCTTTGAGAATTGATTGTACTCATGACGACAATCCAATGCATAAATTGCAAAGTAATATTTCGGGTTCCAGAAGATGCCGTCCGAAAAGAATTTGACAGAGCGCATGTCAGGAATGAACGGCCAAAAGCCAAATGCTCAAGATGCAACACGTTGTTTTATATTTCTACTGATATTATTCTGGAAAGTATTGAGGGCATACCGGATACCCTTCCTCCTGCTACCCAAAATTCTGATACAAATATCCCATCAAAAGATAGCAGCAACGGTAAATGCGATGCCAGCAGTACGGATGACCACAGCGATGTCCGCTCCGTTCGTGGTGGACAGAATCTGTTATCGGATCATTTGAATATTATATCGCCAGCCCAGGCTGAGATGTGGAATATTGGGAGTGAAATAGCCATTACATGGAATACGCAAGATATCCCCAGTGATGTGGCAATTCACATTTCCCGAAATGGCGGAAAAACCTATTCCACGATTGCTGAAACTACGCCCAATAACGGAATGTATACCTGGACGGTTACTGGCCCAGCATCGGCAAACTGTATGATTAAGATAGAGGCGCTGAGCGATCTGTCAAAAACAACGGTACAGGGGCTATTCACCTTGAGTAACCCGCCTGATGGGGATGAAACGCCACATAATCTTGGTGAATCAGGTGCTCCAGAAGATTTCACGTCCAGCGCGGAAACATTTTTTTGTTTTTGCCATCCCATCCGCCAAAAACAGAATCTCACGTCTGCTCCAAAGAGCTGCATCCGTGCAATTATAGGAGTTTGTTTATGGATAAAGTTGCTATGGATTACAAATTCTTCAGAGATCATTTCTATCCTGAAAAAGAACTTGAATTAACCTCTGCAAAACCTTGTCCTTTCTGTGGAAGTAAGAATATTAAAGTCATCGATGAAAAAAGAGTTTGTCTGCATTGCGGCAAATCCATCATTTAGGCGAAAACGTGATCAAAATTCGGCGGTTGCTGAGACCGAAAATTGATCAATTCTACAGATGCACGCGTTTGTTTCTTCGAAAACCTTGCCTGTGAAGATTTCGGCAAAACGCTCGCCGCCTTTGCTGTGCCGGCCCCAAAACATGTCCGGAATCAGACTTCTTTTCATGCAATATGTTCGGCAGTGGTTACTGTCCGGTCGCCAGTGATTCCCCGTCAGTTATGCCCGCGCAGGTGAATGCCGGTTGACATATTACGTATCGCGTAATATCGTTATCACATATGATTAAATCATTTGATTGCCGAGATACTGAAAAACTATTTAATGACCAACGGATACGCCGTTTCCAGGCCTTCGAAAGGCAGGCAAGAAAACGGCTCATGGTTTTACATGCTGCCCCCAGCATCGAGGCTTTGATGCTAAACCCGGGAAATAAATTTCACGCCCTTTCTGGGATTTTAAAAGGTCAATATGCTATCAGCATCAACAAACAGTGGCGCGTATGCTTCGAGTGGCAGGATGGAAATGCGTATCACGTTAAAATTGCGGACTATCATTGAGGTGTTCCTATGAGTAAAAATGACATGCTTGATCCAATTAATCCAGGTGAAATCCTTCGTGACGATTTTCTATCGCCCATGGGTATTAGCATAAACAAGCTTTCCCGGGATCTTTCGGTCCCCCCCAATCGGATAAGTGAAATTGTAAATGGAAAAAGAGCCATTACAGCCGACACCGCATTGAGGCTACAGCGGTATTTTGGGGTTGAGGCACAGTTTTGGCTGAATCTCCAAACCGAATACGATCTGAGAATAATGAAACGCAAAATCTGGGTCGATATTGAACGGCGGATTATTCCTGTTAAGCCTACTGCCGAAAGTATTCAACATGGAGCCGGAGCATAATATTCAATTGAGGTGGATTCCATTCAAACCAACATTTCCAATGAAAAAAGTTGACGATATCAAGGAGATCTATCGATGGATAACATCCCGGATTCAGTCCGAGAAGTCATATAAAATTATCTCAAAGCACTGGAGGCGCATCACATCCGTATTCGGAAAGTGGTTTTGTTCGGCAGTTATGTAACCGGGAAGGCGGATGAGTGGAGCGATATTGATGTAGCGCTGGTGTCGGACGATTTTGAAGGAGACTGGTTTAAAGATCGCAATAGAATCAGACGGCTGACACTGGCAGTGGACAATCGATTATCGCCAGTACCTTACCGCTCAGAATCCCTTTTGGCTCCAGATCCTTTTTTTAAGAAAATTCTGGAAACGGGAATAGCAATTTGAAAGCCATAATGAAAAGCCATGACTATCATCACCACATCCGTATTTGAATTGTTGAAGATCGGCCCGGGGCCGTCCAGTTCCCACACCATCGGGCCGATGAAGGCCGGATTTGATTTTTTCCGGCTGATGGCTGAACTTCCAGTGGAAAAACAGGCAGCTGCCACCGGCATTCAGGTGCTTCTGTACGGTTCTCTGGCAGCCACCGGCAAGGGGCATGGCACCGACCGTGCGATCCTGGCCGGGCTGATGGGGAAATCCCCTGAAGACTGCCCTCCGGATTTCCTTGATGGCCTGGCCCTGGAGCGCGATGCCGCCTTCACCCTGAAGGCCGGCGCTCAGCCTGTGACGTTTCGGGGTACGGATATTCTGTTTGACGCCGGATGCTTTGACTTTCCGTTCAGCAACACGATGGTAATCCGCCTTTCCGGCAGGGACGGTGTCATCCTTGAGAAAGAGTATTACTCGGTTGGCGGCGGCTTTCTGCAGTGGAAGGGGTGGCAGGAGTCAGAACGGGGCCTGCCGCGTTATCCTTACGAAAATGCCAAACAGTTATGGAAACAGATGAAGAAGCATCGACTCAAGCTGGATGAGCTGATGCTGGCCAACGAAAAGGCCATTACAGGGCTGAATGAGGCAGAGATCAACCGCCGCCTGGACCGGATTATCGCTGTCATGGAAGAATCGGTACAGCGCGGGGTGCATACCGAAGGTTTTCTGCCCGGCCCGATTGGACTGCACCGGAAGGCGGCCCTTTTATACCAGCGGGCCAAAGGTCTGGCACAGAATGCGGAACGCCTGCTGGTTTATCTCTGCGCCTTCGCTTTTGCCGCTGCTGAAGAAAACGCAGCCGGACATATTGTGGTTACCGCCCCAACCTGCGGATCGGCAGGTGTGATTCCGGCGATTGTCTCCCTGCTGCGGCATCACTACAAGCTGCCGTTGGAAACGATACGCAGCGCGCTTCTGGCATCGGTTGCCGTCGGATTCATCGCCAAGCAGAACGCCAGTATTTCCGGAGCGGAAGTGGGGTGCCAGGGGGAAATCGGGGTGGCGTCCAGCATGGCGGCTGCGCTGGTTGCTTTTGCCAGTGGTAGCGGAGTGCAGATTGCCGAAAATGCAGCCGAAAATGCGCTGGAACATCATCTGGGGATGACATGTGATCCGGTGAAAGGGTATGTGCAGATCCCCTGCATCGAGCGCAACGCCATGGGAGCGGTCAAGGCCTACACGGCCTGGCTGATCGCACGCGAAGGGCTGCCTGTCTGGCACATTGTGGGCCTGGACAAGGCGGTGGAGGCGATGAACCTGACCGGCCGGGACATGAGGGTTGAATATCGCGAAACCTCACAAGGCGGCCTGGCCCGCTGCTGCTGAAAGCCATTTTTTTATCATACCGTCAAGTTTCCCGCTTTGAACCAGCGTATCGATGGCCTTGTTGAGTTTCCGGCTCAGATCGGGATTCTTTTTCTGATACTTGGGTTTCGGCTAATAAAACACATGATACCTCGCAAAGTCGCTCCAAGCGTACATCCACAGCGATCACAAAAAACAGGCGTGTGTCTACAGATTTGACTGGCTTTCAGAGAGGGGATGAAGACCCAAAACACCCGCTGGTAAAGGGATTCAAAGCATTTTATCAGAAGCGACAATACACGAATCCGGACGTGCGTTTCAATCCGCCTGGGTAGCCAGTGGTACAATGTTATCATCGTTGGTTTCCAGTACCCACTTGCCGTCATATTTCTCCGCCTTGCGGATCTTACCCTGATCGATTTGAATCTGGCCGCTTTTGCTTATCGATAAATATCGCTTGTAGCGCTTTGAGGTCAGCAGTTCAATCGCCCATTGCGCGGTCGCTTTTTTATCGGAATGTTTGGCAAGCTCTTTCTCAAGAACTTCAACGGCCATGCTTCGGTGTTTTTGCTGACGATGGGTTTCTTTGGGATTATAGCAAAGAATATACTTTTTGCGGCAATCCCCGTCGCCGATGATGACCTCATTGGCTTGAAGGTTGTCCGTAAATACCACAGTAGGAAAAGGGGATTGAGGGAGGATGTAAATGTCAGAGGCTCGCAATACCACATTCTGAGTATACCTCTATCGTTATCTCTTCCACCATTCGCGGCGACGATATCCCATAAAGCATCGGCTTGATCTGAATCTTGTCGAACAGATCTGAATAAAGGCAAAAGCATCGGAAAGCCATTGACTTCCACAAGATGTTCGGCTATTGCTTCACTATCTCGAAAAGCAAGACTGGCTGTATTTACGGGTTCCCATCATCTTATCATTTGTAGATTTTCAAGATGATTTGGGAAATGCAGCAGGAAGAGGAGCATTCTTTTCATACACCCCCAACCGATAACATGCCCCTAAACTGTTATCCGAAAGTCTATATCCTCCTTATATATTCATCATTATCAAGGGGAACGTATCTTTGGTGCTGAACATCAACGATCCTGGCGGTAGCTGATAGGGGTGAAAGAAAACTGATGCCAACCTGTGCAACCGATGCTCGTTCATTTCATCTGTTGATGGCTCCTCTGGTCTTGGGGCCGCTACTGGTTGCGCTGGATGTGCTGGCGCTGGCCGTTGCCATGCCGTCTATGGCAATACAGTTGCAAATTACATTTTCCCAAGTATCCCTTACCTTTGTCCTGTATACGCTGATGTTTTCCGGGCTTATTTTGCCGGTGGGCAGGCTGATGGACCGCCGTGACTGCTATTCCCTGCTGCGTTGGGGGTACTGGCTATTTGCTGCAGGTTCGGTATTCTGCATGTTGGCGCAGGATATTCTCTGGCTCTGTATGGGACGTTGCGTGCAGGGGATCGGCGGCGCTGTTCTGTATGCAGTAACACCCGTGCTGGTAAGGCGTGTGCTGCCGGAAGGCTGGCGCGATCGAGGCTATACCATGCTGATGATGGCATCGTATCTGGGAGTTCTGGCAGGGCCATCGCTGGGGGGAGTTATTACCTCCCAGGTGGGGTGGCATTGGATCTTTGCCATGAATCTGCCGCCGGTGTGTGTAGGTCTGATTTTGATTCGTAACTGTACTGCTGCGCCGGAACCTGGACAGGCCACCACACCGTTTGACTATGCTGGGGCGATTTATTCATTTCTGGCATCTAGTCTGTGCATCTTTGTCCTGAACCAGGGAAAAGAACTGGGGTGGGGATCGGTAACGATTCTGCTGGCGTCAGGCTGCTGTCTTTTTTTCCTGCTGTTATTTCTCATCCGCCAGTACCATTTTTCTCATCCTCTGATTGATTTGGGACTGCTGCATATCAGGCCGTACCGCTGTAGTCTGATGACGGCCTCTATTGCCATGGGCACAGGCACTGGATTGACTTTTCTCTACCCTTTCTTTCTAAACCACGGCGTAGGACTTTCAACCATACAGTCCGGTATAATACTTGGGTTGGAGCCGGCATTTTCCATACTGGCCAGTGTTGTAGCGGCACCGCTGGCAGCCTGGGCCGGGTACCGCGCAGCCATAACAGGGACCATGGGTCTGCGTTTTCTTGCGGTATTGCTGCTGACTCTTGTTGCCCTGTCACCAACAATAATGCCGGTTGTAGCGGCGTTCGTGTTGTCGGGCCTGGCCACTGGTCTGCAGTACGGTCCGCTCATGGGACAGGTAATGGCCGCAGTACCGCTGGCACAGGCAGGTGCTGGTGGTGCACTCTTTTCACAGGCACGTCTGTTTGCACAGGTGATGGGGGTCGTGCTGTTTGAAACGCTTTTTTCAGAATTGCATGATCTGCTGCCATCCACGACGGGCTCCCATGATGCGATGAATGCAGCGTTCAGGGGTTGTTTTTTACTGGCGGTGGCATTGCTGATTGTGGCTGGTTGGTCTGCGCTGGGCTTGCAAACTAAATCAGTTGTCTCTGAACCCGGCAATTAAGCCGGTAAGAATGGATATGAGTAAAACGATACATGTCGTGCAGATCCCGTGTGGAGATCAGGGGCCGACGGTCTTTATGCTGGATCTTGTTCGGCCTGTTGATACCAGGATCTGCAGGATGTTTGAAGCATCCTGTTCGGCCGATCGCCGGGCAAAAGCAGCCCGGTATCATGGGGTTGATGACAGGATTCGTTGTCTTGCCGCAGGCTGGCTTGTCCGGTACGCTGCAGAGCAAGTGTTGGGGATGAGCGGAATCCATGAAAGCCATAAGCCAGGCGGCTGCCCGTTTCTGCCCCAGGCTCCCGGTATTTTTCTGTCAATTTCTCACTCTGGTTCGTGGGTGGTCTGCGCACTTCATTTAACCGGTCAGGTGGGCAATGATGTTGAACAGATGCCCTCAATAACCCCGGGAATGGCCGAACTGTTTATGTCACCGAAAGAACTGTCTGCCTTTCAACAGTGTACCGAAGAAATGGAACGCAGCAGCTTTTTCCTGCGTTACTGGTGTCTGAAGGAATCCTGGCTCAAGGCGGTTGGCACCGGCCTGCTGCGTGAACCGTCATCAGTTTCCATTCTGCCTCAAGATGCTATAATGTCAGTGCAGTATAACAAAATAGAATTCTGGCATATCCATGAGCAGTGGCTGAATGACAGTACGCTGCTTACGGTCTGCTGGAAGTGAAGTTCCAATTATAGCTTTCTCGCAACCGATGAGCCCAAAAATCGCTAACGTTTACACATAGGGCCATGCGGAGAAGATAAACGACCACATCGGTTGTCATACGTCCGGATGAAATCGCGTGAGAATTCACAGCATGACCCCTTGCTTTTTTTAATTCATGATAATGTCTTCGCAAACCACCGTGCGATAGCCATAATCGTTAACACAGGAGGCAATCCCGGAGAACGTGGGAGGACACTGGCGTCACAAACAAACAGATTATCTATCTTAGTTTGCAGGTTGTTGTCCACAACAACTCCAATCGCTGCGGTTGCACCGTTGTGTCCCCCATAGAGCCCCTCACGCTTAACAATCGTTTCTGGCCTGGCGCCGGCGACTTTTAGAAATTCTCGGGCGGCTTCGCCCCCTTGATCGAGCCGTTGGCGGTCCCCAGCTGTAATCCCTTTTGAGATCATTTCATTCGGATAGATGCGTCCTTTAGCATCATCGATAATCTTGACTATTACCGCAATATGCGGGGAATTCATATAGAAATCAGCACGTTCCCGGAAATAATACCGCAATTTTTCTTTGTTTTTCATCGCCCCGATCGAGTGCATGAACCCCTGACTCTCCAGAAACTCTGTATTTATAAGCTGCATGGGGGGTTCCTCAGAAATATCGATATCCGGTGTCACGCCGTACCATAGCTCGCAGACATCGATAAACAGGCTCTTGCCGGCCTCGTCGATCCCTGAGTTCATCAGGATGACCGGCGTCTTTATGCCCCCTGCGGAAAGTATGACCGCATCCCCATAGTAATCGACCCTGCCGTTCGGTCCGAGCGTTTCGATTCCCTTCGCCTTCCCCCTGTCCACGATTACCTTGAGTGCCTTCGTGTCATAGACAACCTCCGCACCATGCGCGGTGGCGTCGTGGAGAAATTCCAGGGCAGTCCATTTGGCCCCCGTAGGGCAACCCAAACTGCAATTGCCGCACCGGATACATTTGGTGTGGTCGATGAATTTCGGCATCCTTTCCATCCTGATACCCGCGGCCTTGCATAGTTGCAGCAATTTCAGGGAGCCGTTTTCTGACAGCAGCGATTCGTGTATCGGTGCAAGTTTCAGCTCTGCCTCCAGCTCCGTGAATTCCTGATCGAGTGCCAGACCGAACCCGGCGAGCTCTTTTTCCAGACATCTCACTCCGTTTGCATTCATCAGAACCGTGGCCCCCCCGGCCCCATAGGCGGTAAATATATCCGTACCCTCCAAGGATTTCTCAATGACAAAGGGAAGAGGAAAAATGTTTTTACCCTGTTCGATGATCAGCACATCCCTCCCTTTCCGGCAGAGCTCTCTGGCGAGGGTAGCGCCCCCAGCACCTGAACCAACGATGATGTAGTCGAATTTGCGCGACATTTACTGGCCTCCTTTTATAGTTACTAATGCGATCGAAAGTGAATAGACATCAAGCCAACAAAGAACGCAAACAAGTACATGATTTCACGGTGCTTGAGCTTACTAAATGTCTATTCAATTATGATCTCCTTAGTAAGTCCTTATGAAACCGGTATTAACGAGATGATCGATAATTGCTCGAGTATAATCCCGATAATTATCAGGATAACTGATGCCGAGCTGCTGCAATTTCTCCCGGACCTCGCTGGAGTTCCACCGCGAAAAACTCTTCCAATTACGGAACAGCAGGTCTTTTCTTTCCTTGAGATAGAATTCCTTCAATGGGTACAGCGAATTCCCTTCGTCTATCCTGGCCAGGTATTTCTCCTTCCAGATTGTATGCGGCACCAGATCAAGGTTGAAACCGTAATCTCTGATCAGACCAATATAATCGTGCCAGGACAGCTCATTGGGATTGTTCATGTTATAAGTAGAGAACCCTTCAGCGCCGAAAGAGAGTCTCACAACAGCCCGGCTCAGGACGTCCACAGGCGTCATCTCCATGCTCCTCTTCCAGTCGGGAGCAGCTGTCATCTGGATACAGCCTTTCAGGAATAGGAGGGAGTGGTTCTTTTCAGCGGGGCAAACCCCGGTGACACTATCACCGGTGATGTTGCCCGGTCTGAAAATGTTACAGATCAGCCCTTTTGAGGCGACCCTTCCCAGAATCCGTTCCATGACCCATTTCCCCAGAATATATCCATTCGTGGAGACCGGCATGTCGTCCGGATCTATTTCGAGCAGTCTGCCTTCCCCATCCCTCAGACTGGCGGAACCAAGGGTGGAGATAAAATTAAAGCTCTTTTCCCGACCTGAAGCAGCCAGTTGCAGCAAATCGAGCGAGCCGCTGATATTGATCTTCCGGAGGGCCTTGTAATCATATAGATGATGGACAAAGGCGCCGCAATGATAAATGCTATCCATTTGTTCTTTCAGCATCGCCAGGGTATCCGGAGGGAGTCCAAGCCCTTTCTCTCCGAGGTCCCCCCTCAACAGCTTAATCCGAGGGTGATTTCTTAGATGCTCTTTCCTATAGAAGGCAAGGGTATGGACAAAGCGCTCCTCAACCGCCATAGAGCTTTCACCCCTTATGAGACAGTAAACATCCGCGGCGGTTTCGGCAAGCAAACTGTCCAGAAGATACAAACCGAGAAAACCGGTAACACCCGTCAAAAGGACTGCAGCCGGATCACACCAATTTCCCTTAGAGGTATAGGCAACAGTAATTTCTGTCTGGGCGTCTTTGAGTGCCAGGCTCAGGTTGTTTTCCACCAGGCCTGAGGTTATGCCAGTGCCATCTATGTGTGCTCCCAGAGAGGCAATCGTCGGTTGCTCAAACATTTGAGCTATATTTACTTCAACGCCTAATTTCCTTTTCACGCTGGAAAGCATTCGTACCGTGAGGATGGAATTGCCCCCTATTTCAAAGAAATTATCATTGACCCCTATCCGATTGATGTGAAGAAGTTTCTTCCAGATTTCGGCCAGGATCTCTTCGGTTTTTGTAGCGGGAGCAATGTATTCCCTTGCTGCGTCCAGCAGATCTTCCTGTTTCGGTGTCGGAAGCTTGCTCCGATCCACCTTGAAATTATTGGTAAGTGCAAAAGACTCCAGCCGTATAAACGTCTCCGGGATCATGAAATTCGGAAGCCGAGAGGAGAGAAAAGACTTCAGATCATCCACAGATATGGCTGAAGAGGAATCCCGTGGGGTCCAGTAGGCAATCAGGTGCTGCTCCCATGGGATGACGACAGTCTGCTTCACTGCAGGATGTTTCAATAGGACGGCCTCGATTTCTTCAGGCTCTATCCGGAAGCCCCGGATTTTAACCTGAAAGTCTGTCCGGCCCAGAAACTCAATATTGTCGTCCGGAAGCCATCTGACCAGGTCTCCCGTCTTGTATATACGGGTATTCACGCCCCGTTCTCTCTCCTGTGCCGTTGCAAAGGGATTTTCGATGAATCTCTCCGCCGTAAACTCCGGCCGATTCAGATACCCCTTGGCCAGGGAGTCGCCTCCGATATAAAGCTCCCCGGGAATCCCTTTGGGAAGGGGCCTCATTCCTTCGTCCAGCACATAGGCGATATAGTTGTGCAGGGGCTTGCCTATGGGGATGACGCCCCTTTCCGTAAGCCGGTCCGTCAGTTGACAGTAGGTGCTGAAACATGTGCATTCTGTAGGCCCGTAGCCATGAAATACCTTCAATGTGTCAGGCTTTTCCGCCAGCAGCTTCCTTACGCTCCCTTCGTTTGCGGTTTCCCCTCCGAACAGCACCGACCTGAGCGGCCAAAGTATCGCCGGTTCACAATCCACAATGGCGTTGAAAAGAGCGGTGGTGAACCAAGAAGAAGTGACGCCATTGTTTACTATCTCCTCTTTAAACAGCCTGAGGTCCTCGATTTTTTCGTTGTCTATGATAACCAGCGTTCCCCCGGTCAACAGGGCGCCCCAGAATTCATAGACCGAGGCGTCAAAGGCATAGGTGGAGATTTGGGCGATAATCTCATCTCCTGTGAAGATATCTTTTTTAAGAGACGCCACTAAATTGTTCACGGCGCGATGGGGGATGCACACCCCTTTGGGAATCCCCGTTGAGCCCGAGGTATAGATGATGTAGGCGATATCCTCCGGCCCGCAGGAATTCGGAAGGAAGGCTTCATCATCCTCTCCTCTCCCTTCAGGCTCCGCATCAAGATGAAGAACCTTTCTGCCGTCTGCGGCAAGAATAGGCAGTCCTCGCTCCAGATCTGCCTGGGTGAGGACAACCTTGATACCGGCGTCTCTCATGATGAATCTCAGCCGCTCTTCGGGATAATTCGGCGGCAGGGGAACATAGGCGCCGCCCGCTTTGAGAATGCCAAGGATTCCGATCATCATCTCATGGCCACGCCGCACACATATCCCGATGGGGGTTCCGGGTGCGAGGCTTCCGGCAGGAGACTCATAGGTCCTCTTCAGCCAGCAAGCCATTCGTTCGGCCTCGACATCCAGTTCCCTGTAGGTATAACTCCTGCCGTTATGAACGAGAGCGATCTTATCCGGCCTAAATGCGACCTGCTCGGCAAAAAGCTCCATCATGGTCTGCTCTCTGTCGTACGGAATAGCGTTGTTGTTGAGGTCCTGCAACAAAGTATCTTTCTCACTGCTGGAGAGCAGCCCCGCGTCCCTGGCCCTCGTTTCCGGGGAGTCAAGGAGCGCGGCCAGAAGGACGAGATAATGGTCCAACATCCTCTGTATTGTCTCCCGGTCGAAAAGATCGCTGTTATATTCCCACAAAATCGTCAGGTCTTCACTTTCCGGATGTCCCATACTCCCTGCCACATGCTGCTCTGCCCTGGGAATACAGATTACATTCATATCAGTCTTGGCGGTGGAGTTATGCCTCTCAATCAGTCTCCCCTTGAGATCGGCGAAATCAAGCAGGGGAACGGCGCTGTCGTGAAAGGCGAAGATGACCTGAAACATCGGGTTCCGTCCCGGAACATTCCCTGCCTTGAGCCTTTTTACGATGTGCATGAAAGGGATATCATAATGAGCGGAGTCAAGGAGCATGGCTTCCTTTGTCGTTTGCAACAAATCCAGAAAGGTTGGATTATCCGTCAGATCGGAATAAAGGAGCACCATGTTTACGAACATCCCCATCATCGGCTCCGTCTCCCTGATAGTTCGGTTAGCGACGCCTGTGCCGATAAGGAAGCGCTTCTGCCTGCTGTATTTCGATACGAGCAGGGCAAAGGCGGAATACATGACGGTAAAAAGAGTAATCTTATGGTTGCGGGCGAATTCCCGGAGTGAATGATAGAGCCTTCTTTCAATATCAAACCGGATCGCCCCACCATTGAGACTCTGCACATATGGGCGTGGATAATCGGTAGTAAGACTCAATATCTGCGGGTAATCTTTCAATCGGTTTTCCCAGTAAAGCAGCTTTTCTTCGAGACGTTCCCCGGCAAGATAATAACGCTGCCATACAGCATAGTCGGCATACTGAATGGGAATTTTTTCGAGAGGTGACTCCTTACCGTCCTTGAAGGAAGCATAAAGTGTCTTCAGTTCATTCAGAAAAACCGCCACCCCCCAGCCGTCATGGATAAAGTGGTGCTCCATATGGAGGAAAACATACTCTTCCTCTCCGAGCTTGTAGAGACGCCACTTTACCAGTGGGAGCCTTGAGAAATCAAAGCTCTGCGCAAAAACACTATTAATCTGTTTTTCCGCTTCTTCTCTCCGCACGGTCTCGGGGAGGCTGGATAGGTCTATTTTCGGCACCGATGCCTTCCACGGCGAATGGACAATCTGGATGGGGCCGTTGACATTCTCATGGAAGGTGGTCCTCAAGATTTCATGCCTTCTGATGATCTCATTGAGACACCGTTTTAGCAGTTCCTTGTCGAGTTTTCCTTTGAATTCTACGATAAATTGGGAGTTGTAGGCCCTGTTGTCGGGCACGAGTTTGCTCAGGAACCATATCTGTTCCTGCTGAAATGTGAGGGGGATGTTCTTCCTGTGCGAAATCCTGGGGATCGATACGAGTTCTTCCTGAACACCGCTTCTTCTTTTCGTGACCAACTCAGCCAGGCTCCGGATGGTTCGGTTTTCAAAGATATCTTTCAGCTCCACCTTCACGAAACATTCTTTCCGAATTTCTGAAGCTATCCGGGCAGCCATCAGCGAATGGACCCCCAAGTCGAAGATATCGTCGTCGGTGCTGACCTGTTTCCTGTTCATAATGGATGCGATGATCCAAGAGACCTCTTCCTCTTCTGGTGTCTCCGGCCCCCGGAATGGGACGGCTGTCGTCAGGCCGGCGAACATCAGGTCCGGGGTTGGAGCCGGGAGTGCTTTAAGATCGATCTTCCCGCTCGGGGAGAGGGGTAGACTCTCCATCTTCACGAATGCCGATGGGATCATGTAATCGGGTAGCACTTCAGCCAGGTGAGCGCGGAGATTCACAGCGGAGGGTGTTGATCCGGAAATAGGCACATAATAGGCCGCGAGGCGCTTTTCCCCTGCTTCTTCGTAAGGAGCTACGGCGCAATCCTTTATCTCACCATGAGTAAAAAGTGCTGCCTTAATCTCTTCTGGTTCGATCCGGAATCCTCGTATCTTAACTTGGAAATCGACCCGTCCCATATACTCGATGGAACCCTCCGGCAACCATCTGGCAAGATCCCCGGTTTTGTATAGCCTGAGATTTCTGCCGGCGGCTTTTTCTTCAGATGTTGCAAACGGGTTTTTGATAAATCTCTCTGCCGTAAGCTCCGGACGGTTCAAATACCCCCTGCAGATGCCTGCGCCTCCGATGTGTAGTTCGCCGGTCATACCTGCTGGCACAGGATTCAACCGGCTGTCGAGTATGTATGAGGTTACGTTGTCAATGGATCGGCCGATCTCAGTGTCAGGCATACCCTCACGGTAGATGCAGCCATGGGAAATGACGGTACATTCGGTCGGTCCATAGACATTGATTAGCGTTCTTCCCCTGCTCCAGAACTTCAAGGTTTCAGCCGCGCAGACTTCCCCACCCACCATCACGGTTTTCAAGGCCGGCAATTCTTCCATGGGCATGGCGTGTAAAGCGGCAGGAGTTACCATCATAATGCGGGTTATCGAATTCTCCCGAAGGGAGCGCACTATCGCTTCCGGGTCTTTTCTTATCTCATTCAGCGCGATGTAAAGGGAGGCTCCGGACAACAGTGTGGGAAAGATGTCCGACACGGAGGCGTCAAAATTTAAGGAAGAGAGTGAAAGGACCCGGTCTCCCGGTACAATTTGCAGCTCTTTTATCTTGCTGCAGGCGTAGTTGACTGCGTTTTTGTGTTCGATCAGCGTGCCCTTTGCCTTGCCGGTTGAGCCGGAGGTGTAAATGATGTAGGCAAGATTGTCAGGGCCACTTATCGGTTCCGGGTTGCTGTCCGGATATTTCGATATGACATCCCGTCCGCCGTCCAGAGAAATAACACCGTAATCACTCTCATTGAGGAAAAGGAGTTTTTCCAGAAGTGCCGCCTCTGTAACCACCAGAGGGGCAAGGGCGTCATCCATCATAAAACGGAGACGCTCGGCAGGATACTCCGGATCGAGCGGCAGATAGGCGCACCCAGCCTTGAGGATGCCCAGAATGGCGACCAGTGCCCCCACTCCCCGATTCAAGCAGATTCCTATAGGGGTGTCCGGCAGGATGTCTTCCTTATATAGAGTGCGATGGAAACCCCGTATAGCATGAGCGAGACAATTGGCCCGCCGATTCAGTTCCCCGTATGTCAGGCTCTCTTCCTGACAAAAAACCGCGAAATGATCAGGAGTCGCCGATGCCTGCTCCTCGAAAAGTCTATGAAGCGTCACATCATTCGGACAGGGAGCCTCGGTCTCGTTCCATCTAAAGAGTATTTCCCTTCGTTCGTCTTCCGTCAAAACAGGTGCTGTGTACCCGGTCTCATCTCCCCTATCAGTTATCTCCATATTTGCCGCCTCCTCTAAAATATTTATCTATTGAGCCTCTTGCAAAAGTATAAAATGAGAGGGTTTTTTTGTTTGAACTGCGCTACTTTTTCAGCAACATGCCACAACAAATACCGACGATTGATCTTGCACGTCTCTATCATGAAAGGTACTGGATAGAGCATGGCTAACAACTTAAAGAACTTGGCATAGATCACCATGAGGGCCGTTCATGGACAGGATGGCATCGCCATGTTCTTTTGGTGTTTCTGGCATATGGATATCTGGCGCTCCTGCGTCTGCAGGAAAAAAACAGATGAATCAGACTATCTGGAGGCAGTGGATTCAGGACAGATCGACACTGGAGAGAGAGTATTTTTCCTGAATATGCCGGCTATATTGAGATCGCGGCACTGTTGCCCAATTCGCTCATCAGAGCGCTGGCGGAGAAAACAACGCCTCCGAAGCATGCCTTCGCTTCCAGATGTCAGACACCAGATAGCCAAGTTGCTAATCATGAATTTGAGATGTTAAAGAACAATAAAATGTCGGAGTAGTATTAAATGATTTGTAATAAATACCATTTAATACAAAAATGTTCCAACGCTTCAATTTGCATATATTTTATTATCTTGCACTTCGTATAGCCAGTTTAATCTTTTAAATAAGGTGCGGCGTTTCCTTCCGAATAGGGAGTCAGCCACTTTTTTATAATGGCGTCAAGTTTTCCGCTTTTAGCCAACGTATCGATTGCCTTGTTTAGTTTCCTGCCAAAATCGGGATTCTTTTTCTGATATGCAATGGCGTACTCTTCCTGACCTTCCAGCGTGATAATGCGACCGGCAATGTTGCTCCTGGCCAGCCATTGTTCTATAACAGGCCTATCAAAGACAATGCCGTCAATCACTCCCTCGTTTAAAAGTTGAGCCAGATCGGGGAAGATGCTCAGCCGCCGGACGGTATATCCCGGGTGTTTCTCCATATAAAAATCTCCGGTTGAGCGGTTCTTGACTCCAATGGCTTTTCCTTTCAGATCGTCCAGCGTTTGGGCCGTGTTTTCTGGGCGGACCAGAAGGGCCAGTGCACTTTGATAATAGCTCTTAGTGAAATCAACGGTTTTCTTGCGTTCCTCCGTGATCGTCAGTTCGCTGATGGCGACATCAACCAGATCGTTTTCTACGGCCGAAAAGAGAAGACTGAAGGCAGTCGCACGAAAAGAAACCCGATAGTCCATCTCGCGGGCGACAGCCTGGATGATATCAATGTCGAGACCGGCCGGTTTGCCGGTTTCGTCCTCAAAGGCGATGGGCGGATTGGATGTCTCAATGGCCACCCGCAACACCGGCCTGGTATCTTTTATCTGCGGGAAGAGAAGGAGGGCGCCGCAGGCAAAAAAAGCTGTTGCCAGGACAACGTATTTTTTGCTAACGGCAAATCCGGGAAACCTCGACAACCTGTGCGTTATCAAATACAACACCGGAATTCCAGCCAGTGTGAGCCCCACGGCAACAACAGCGTATAATGGGTGGCTTGCGCACATGCCATATATGATGTAGAGGGCGCCGCTGATAGCGATTAACGGAGTCAACGGATATAATGGCACTTTGTAACTGCGCTGTGCCTGAGGCATTTTTTTGCGGGCGATAAAAACAGCGATGAAACTCAGCAGGTAAAAAATCCATACGGCGAAAATGGCGATATCCGATAGACGGTCGGCGTCAAGAACCTGCAAATAGATAAAAGCCAGAACCGCCAGGAGCAGGGTGGCGTTTACGGGTGCTTGGCTGTCTTGCTCTATCTTGCTCCAGACACCCGACACGGGCAATTGATTGCGCTCGGCCATGGTGAATACAATGCGCGACAGTGTCATGACGTAACCATTAAGGCCACCGATGATCGAGATCATGATGCCGACGGAAACAAGATTGCCGCCATAGTGCCCGAAAAGTTTCTGCGCGGCGATGGAAGAGGCATCATGCCCCAGAGCAACCATCTGGGCCGGAGAAAGAACCTTGATGATGGCAATGTTGATAGCAATGTAAACGGCGGATAGGAAAATGAGTCCCCCGATGATGGCCTGGGGAAGAATCTTGCCTGGATTTTTCATTTCACCGGCTACAGATGCCACCTGTGCCCAACCGTCGTAGGCAAAAAGCGTAGCAATGACGGCCAGTGAAAATGAAGCCACCGCAGTTGTGTGGGTTGCAATGTTCAGGACATGGCCGTTGCCTTTCCACAGGCCGAAAACGATCAGAAAGAGAAGGGGGATCAGCTTACAGAATGTGGCCACGACCTGCAGGTATCCTGCCTGCTTGACACCGACACTATTCACGAAAACGACAAAGGCGATAGCCGCAAGCCCGACGACGGCGATATAGTGATCCAGAATGCCGAAGAGCAGGCAGAAGACTGCACTGAAATAGCCGGACAGTGCACCAATTATCGCGGGCCCATAAATGAAGGTCAGCATCCATCCATACAGATAGGCCACCTTGGGACCGTAAGTTTCTTCGAGAAAGACATAGACACCGCCCGTGCGCGGAAACAGGACGCCCAACTCGCACAGTGTCAGGCCGCCGGCTATGCTGAAAAAGGCACCGACGACCCAGGCGGCAAGTGCCCATGTGGAATCATAGGATGCGGCCATTACCGCAGCCGGTTTCATGAATGCCCCGGCGCCGAGGACCATGCCCACCACGATTGACAGCGCGCTGATGAGGCCTATATCAGTTTTCAACTGCGGTGCGTCATCCTTTTTTGCATCCATCGCCTACACCCTCTATGAGCCTGCAAGTTGCAGCTGTTTCTTCAAAAACCTTGTCTGTGAAGATTTCTGCAAATCGCTCACCGCCCTTGCTGTGCCGGCGATAGAACAAAATGCTGTCCTTTACGATGGATAAAACGGCTTCTTCGCTGAAAATGCCGGGAAGCTCGCGGGCCAGCCTGGGGTGCCTGCCCAGTTTGCCGCCGAGCAGCACGCGATATCCCCGGGTGCCGGCTCCAAGGGTTCCTGTGGGACATACCTGGATGCATTGGCCGCAGTACAGACAGCGATCCGTTTGAATCGTCGGCGGAATCACCGGCAACCCGGTCTCCAGGAAGATGGCCTGCTCCCGGCAGGCTTCCACGCAGGCTTCGCACTGCGAGCAGGGACTTTGCGTGATTTCCGGAACGCAGGCGCCGATGATGCCGATATCCTTGATCTGGGGCTGGGAGCAAGCATTCGGACAATCGGCCAGCGTGATCCGGAATTCGTGGTGATATTTGAGCGGACCCTGAACTTCTTTTTTAAGAAATTCCAGAAGGTTTTCTTCGGCCAGAAGGACTTCCAGCTTCTGCATCAGCCCATCGCCGGCATTGGCCCGGTTGGGACATCCGCCCGCTCCGAAACAGGTCTCGATCTGATACCCCTTGATATCGGTTTCCATCCTGGATAGAAAACGGGCCTGCGTGGCTTTGACCTCGGCAATCGTGATCAGGGATTTCCCTTCCCCTTCCGCCTCTTTTTCCACCCGGGTACGGACCCGCTTGCGGACAAAAAAAGGAATTTTCCTGATGGCGTCTTCCGCCTCGGCCGTCCATTTCATTTTTCAATTTTCCTTGATCTTCTGATTTCTTTTTATGAAAACATTTCGGCAATGCTCACGGTCCGGTCTCCGAGCATGTTGACATAGCTTCCCATTTCATTGTCGTACCAGCCGTAAATCACGGCCTGAGTCAGGGGAATTTTTATGACGGATTCGGTCAGGGATCCCAGAATGGCCTTGTCCAGGCCCGGAACCTTGGTCAGATCGATGGTCACATCCGCGGTCCGCGTATGGGTTTCATGGCCTTCGATGATCGCGGCGGCCCGGGGAAGGCCGATGATGTCCGCCGATACATTCTGTTTGTCTGAAAATATCAGATAGCCTCTGGGATCGTCCTGAGCCGTCTGGCGGTAGATTCCGTTGATCATCTCTCTTCGGATGGCGCCGCCGAAGAGCTCTTCCTGAAGATTGACCACGAGAATGATCAAAGAGCCCGTGGCTGTGGGAATCCGGACGGATTCTGCGATGAACCCGATCTGCTCCATCTCGGGAATCACCAGCCGCAGGGTATTGGCGGCCCCCGTGGATGTCAGAATGATATTGTTCATGATGCTTCGGGTTTTGCGCAGATCCATGGCGCCTGCCTTTGGCAGCCGGTCCAGCACGGCCTGGGTCCCGGTGGCGGCATGAACGGTGGCCATCGAGGCGGAGAGGATCTTCTTGGGGCCGAACGCATGAATCAGCGGCTTCATCATGTGAGCCAAACAGGTGGTGGTGCAGGATGCGTTTGAAACAAGCCGGTGTCGCCGGGGATCGTAGGCATTGTCGTTGATGCCCATGACCGTTGTAATGGCATCATCCGGCATGGGTCTTCCCTTGTCCTTGATTTTAAACGGGGCCGATGCAATCACTTTATCCGCTCCGGCTTCGATATGCCCCCTCAAAGACCCGCCGGGCTGATCCGCACTCTGGGTCGGATCCAGAAACTGGCCCGTGGTATCCACCACCAGCTTCACGCCATGGTCCTTCCAGCGAAGATCACGGGGATTCCGGTAGGATCTCAGGAATTTGACCTTGACGCCGTTGATTTTCATCGAGCTGTCTTTTTCATCCATGTCCTGAATAACGGCCGCGGCCTGATACCCGTGAAGAAACATGTGCAGGCTTCCATATGTGGAATCCCTTTCAATGTAATGGGCGATATCGCCGAGGGAAGTTCCGGCCTGCCTGCCGATATTCACCACCAGTTCATCAAAATATCCGCGCCCCGCATGATGCCAGACGGTCAGCTTGCCGATCCTGCCAAAACCATTGATGCCAAGCTTTACAGTATTTTTTGTGCCCGTTTCCGATTCCATGGACCCTCCTGTTACGATGTTTCTCTGATCCGGATAAATCCCTGATAAACCGAACCTTCCAGTCCGTCAATGCTGATGGCGTCTCCAGAAAATAGCATTCGCTGGTTGAATTCGCATTGTTTTTCTTTTTCGTGACAAATCAGATTCCCGCACCCGACCACACAGGTCTTTCCCAGCCGATGGGCAACCACGGCCGCATGAGAGGTCAGCCCTCCCCGGGCTGTCAGCAGGCCGTCGGCGGCAAAGATTTCCCGGATATCGTCCGGCACCGTATCCCCGCGAACCAGAATCAGGGAGGTATCCGGCTCGTTGAGGCGCCACTGTTCAATTTCTTCCACGGTAAAGACCACCCTGCCGGCCATCGCCCCCCCGCTGACGCCGATGCCGTGTCCCAGAAACCGGTCGCTGGAAATGTCTTCCGGATCGAAAGCCAGCACTTTTTTCCGTTCCCGCATGGACATTTCGCGGGTCTGGAGAATATAGAGGTCTTTGGCCGCAGGGCTTTCAAAGGTGAATTCCATTTCCTGAGGCGTCCATCCTTTTTTTTCAATCAGATCGATTGCCCAGTTTTTCAGCGCGGCATAGATTTCCGGAAAATGGGTTTCCAGGGTAACGTCGGTATCCCGCATTTCAACTTCCTGCTGAAAAACAGAAATGGGAAGGGTATTGACCAGGCCGGACACGACATCCTCACCCTGGTTGCCGACAGTAAAATCCCCCCACAACCTGACGCGGTCTCCGGGCCATCGGGGGTTATGGGTAAAAATAACGCCGGTTCCGGACTGCTGGGAAATATTGCCGAAAACCATGGACTGAACCGTTACGGCCGTTCCCCAGTCATCGGATATTCCCATGATTTTCCGGTAGGTTTTTGCCTTGTCTGATTCCCAGGAATCAAAGACACTGTTGATGGTCATGTAAAGCTGATCCATCGGGTCATTCAGAACGGGAAAACCTGCGTCCGCGATGCTTTTTTTATAGGCCAGGGCGACCGCCTGCATCTGGGCGCCGGTGAATCCTTTTTTAAAGGGAATCCCCAGCGTTTTCTTATACTCGCTGATGATGGCGTCAAAATGGTCTCTTTCCAGTCCGACCGCCATGCCGTAGCACTGCAGGAAGCGGCGGTAATTGTCCCAGGCGAACCAGGCATTTCCTGTCCTGGCGGCAAGGCCTTCTGCGATTCCTTCATTAATGCCCACGTTCAAAAGGGTGTCCATCATGCCCGGCTGGGAAATGGAGGCGCCGCTTCGAACCGAGAACAGCAGCGGGTTTATGGCGCTGCCGAAGGTCTTTCCCGTCATCTTTTCAAGGGCGGATATCTGGTGAACGATCTGATCCCTGAAATTCTGCCGGGCAGGCGGATAATGCTCAATGATGTCCCGGCACCGGAAGGCTTCCGTGGTAATAATGAATCCCGGCGGAACCGGCAGGCCGAAGCGTTTCAGCTTGACCATGTTCAGCCCCTTGTTGCCGATGTAGATGATTCCTGGCAGGTGTTTGCCGCGCTGA
>Ga0315270_10000477_pt1 | contig 22191 bp, 18 predicted proteins | sample C1_bottom_MG_FD_204932 | JGI IMG/M metagenome (GOLD analysis project Ga0315270, IMG submission 204932) | Sediment microbial communities from Yellowstone Lake, YNP, Wyoming, USA - C1_bottom | ecosystem: Environmental > Aquatic > Freshwater > Lake > Sediment | place: USA: Wyoming | collected...
CCCCGGAAATAGATCAGTTGTTGCGGTACAATTTGACATCGGCGTATCCCCCTCATAAGTCTTTTCGCAAACTGATTCTATAAGGGTTTAAAGGATATGCCGATACTTTTTTGATGAAATATGCGGGTTAGTCCTGTTCTGCTTGAATTGAAGGTTCTAGCAAGTTAATGATAGTGTTTTTCTTGTGGTTGTTATTATATTAGCTTATGCTTATGCTTATGCTTATGCTTATGTTTTGCAGCTTAAATTAAGTAAAATTTAAATAGAATGAATGGAGAAATTATGTACTACATTGTTGAAAGCAAAAAATCACAGGAACAAGCAGCAGCCGATTTGGAAGTGGCGGTCAAAAATCATAAATTTGGTGTATTGCATGTGCATGATATAGGAGCCACTTTGCGAGGGAAGGGTTTTGATTTTGCAGATCAATGCAAAGTGTTTGAAGTATGCAATCCGGGCCAGGCGTCAAAAGTGATGGCAACAGATATGCGTTTAAATATGGCGCTGCCTTGCAGGATATCAGTGTATTCAGAAAAGGGTAAGACAATGATCGGTATGATCAAACCTGAGCCTATGCTGGAAATGCTTTCCAAAGATCCCAAGCTTGGGATGATTGCCAAAGAAGTTCAGGCTGACATGATCAAAATGATAGATGAAGCCAAGTAGAAATTAATTTGATTAATTAAACTGTAGCCGTGTCTACGTTTAACTGCAACCAATACTCCAACAGGGCCAAGTGCCATAACTTGCTGCCCTGAATTTTTGTAAGGTGGGCTTCGGGGTTAGTCAGTAGTTTCTCTACATAGGAGCGTTGGTAAATTCCGCGATTAATGCAGGCATCGGAAAGCAGGATGTTGCGCATAAATTCAAGAAACTCTCCGCGGACATATTTCAATGCGGGTACTGGAAAATAACCTTTGGGTCGATCAATGACAGAATCTGGAATCAGTCCTCTGGCAATGGCCTTTAAAGGAAATTTTCCACCCTCCTTTAACTTCAGTTCGGGTGGCATTTTTGCCGCGAGTTCAACCAGCTCGTGATCCAGGAAAGGCACGCGCGCTTCCAGGCCCCATGCCATGGTCATGTTGTCAACCCGCTTAACGGGATCATCCACAATGAGTGTGGTTGAATCTAACCGCAGAACCTGATCGAGAAATGTATCTGCCTTGGGTTTGTTTAATTCATTCTCCACCATGATTGAGGTAACATCAGGTACATGGTATTCAGGATTAATCATACTGATATATTCTGCATGATCGCGATCAAAATAGTTTGAGCTGAATCTTTCCAGCAGGCTGCCTTTGGTTTGATCCATTACGGGATACCAGAAATATCCGCCAAACACTTCATCTGCGCCTTGTCCGGACAACACTACTTTGACTTCTTCCGATACACGTTCACCCAACAGATAAAATCCTATTGCGTCTTGGCTGACCATCGGTTCGGCCATATTTTTAACTGCGTCAGGTAATTTTTTTAACACTTCTGAATTGGGAATGAGAAATTTATGATGACGAGTATGGAAATGTTCTGCCACCTGATCGGAATACTCAAACTCGTCTCCCTTTTCTGCTCCGTCGCCGATATCTTCAAAACCGACTGAAAAAGTGAGCAAGTTTTCTACATGATCCGCCAAGAGTCCCACGATCAGGCTTGAGTCAAGACCGCCAGACAGTAGCACGCCAACCGGTACATCTGCAGCCAGTCGGTGACGTTCGACTGCTCGCATCAGGATCAGTCTCGTTGCTTTTAGCCAGTCTTGCTCTGTCAAGGTATGTGCAGGGCGAGTTGCATCCAGGCTCCAGTAGACACGATGTGTAATTTCGCCCTTTGGCGTCACCTTCATGGTGGTTGCAGGTGGAAGCTTTTTTACACCGTTGAGTATGGTGCGTGGCGCAGGTACAACGCCGTGCAGGGTAAAATGGTGATGCAGTGCAACCGCATCAATGCTGGTATCTACACCACCAGCTGCAAGGAGTGCTTGCACATTTGAAGCAAAACGCAGGCTTGTACCATTCAAGGAATAATACAAAGGCTTGATGCCAAATCGGTCACGCGCAAGAAATAATGTTGCCTGGCGCATATCCCATATGGCGAATGCAAACATACCGAAAAAGCGCTCTATACATTTTTCTCCCCATGCATGGTAGGACTTAATGATGACTTCCGTGTCCCCGTCAGAAAAAAAACTATAACCCATTTCTTTTAACTCTGAACGTAGCTCCTTGTAGTTATAGATGGTGCCGTTAAATACCAGTGACAGGCGTAACTCCCTATCCACCATGGGTTGGTCGGCTTTGGATGTCAGATCTATGATTGCTAAACGGCGATGACCAAATGCGATGGGCCCATCACTGATCATTGCTTCGTGGTCGGGTCCACGACGTGCAATTTTTTCTGACATTCGCTTGATCGTTGCTGGACTGGGGGAGGTATCGTCGAAACGTATTTCGCCACATATGCCGCACATAACTCATTTGACCTTAAAAATAGTTAAATTAATTGATTTGAGTACAATTTCTCGTCATAAACATTTCACAAAATAACCGGGTCGTTAGAGATTTCGTTACGTTTATGTTGGTTTACTGGATAATATTGTTGCAGCAATTGAGTAATGGCTTTAATGCCACATAAAATTCCGGATTCGAATTTTTCAGCTCTAAAATTATTTTCCATTTCCCGGCAAATAGCTATCCAAGCGGACGGGATCACTTGGTTATTGATGCCTCGGTCAGCCACAATTTCAACCTTGTGGTCGGCCAGAAGCAAGTAAATGAGCACGCCTGAATTATGTTCGGTATCCCAAATTCGCAAGTGTGAAAATACTTCAATAGCGCGGTCTCGTGCAGATACTCCTTTAAATAATTCTGGCCAATCTAGACCTGCCTCTACTGCAAAACGAAGTTCACCCATATGAGCTTTTTCTGAATCACGTATTGCAGCTTCAATCGCAATAATGCTATGCCTGGGAAGTCGACGCTTGACCTGCCAGCGTGTTGCTGAAAGATGCTTAAAATAACGTATTAATTTGTTCATCTACCAATCTCCTGAGGCACCGCCGCCACCAAAACTGCCACCGCCGCCACCAAAACTGTCACCCCCACCGGAAAATCCCCCTCCGCCACTGGAGAAACTACCCCCCCCATACCCACCACCAAACCCGCCTCCCCCTCCTGATCGGAACAGTGCAAAGATAAATGCAACAAAACCAAAAATAATTGCGAAAATCATTCCGCCACCTATTAACATGGTGGCGATTCCGATAGGCCGCCATTTATAAGTGCGCCAGGAAGGGTGCCAAATATACTGCGCAAAATTGTACCGCTGATGAAGGCTAATATGATCAGGAAGGGCAGAAAGTTTTCAATAGAGGTGTCATTGTTTTTTTCTGTACTGGGTGAGGGTAGAGCCTCTCCCTGAACGACAGCCTCGATATGAGTAATCCCTGCAACGATACCGCCATAAAAATCACCCTGTTTGAAAAGCGGCGTAATATCCTCTGCGATAATCCTTTTTGCGATCACATCTGGCAATGCCCCTTCCAATCCGTAGCCTACTTCGATACGCAACTTGTGATCATCTTTGGCTATCAACAATATCACGCCATCGTCAATTTTCTTGCGTCCAATTTTCCACTGCTCTGCAACACGGATCGAATACTGTTCTATTGCTTCCGGTTTTGTGGTGGGCACCAACAACACCGCAATTTGACTCCCCTTTTGAGATTCAAAGGATGCCAGTCTGGCTTCGATTGTGGCACGTTGTTCTGCTGTGAGTGTGTTGGTGAGATCGGTAACACGAGCGTTAAGAGTGGGGACTGCGACATACTCCATCGCAGACAGCGCAGTCCCCAGAGAATAAGACAGGGCAACCAGCAGTATTTTTTTTAACAAACCCTGCATGCGCTATTTACCGAACTCTACTTTTGGAGCGGTTGAAATTGCTTTCTCATTTTCAACTGTAAAATTGGGTTTGGTTTTGTAACCAAATATCATCGCAGTCAGATTGTTGGGGAAAGTGCGCACGGTGATGTTGTATTCCTTGACTGCGGCAATATAGCGATTACGCGCGACAGCAACCCGGTTCTCAGTTCCTTCGAGTTGTGCTTGTAAATCCCTGAAAGACGCATCTGCCTTGAGTTGAGGATAGTTTTCTGAAACAACCAGTAAGCGCGACAAGGCTGACGTCAGTTCACCCTGTGCCGCCTGGAATTTTGTGAAAGCCTGTTCGTCGTTCACCAATTCTGGTGTGGCCTGAATAGATCCAACACGAGAACGTGCAACGGTCACAGCTTCAAGCACTTCTTTTTCATGTGAAGCGTATCCCTTGACGACATTAACCAGATTGGGCACTAAATCGGATCGGCGCTGATATTGATTTATCACTTCACTCCAAGATGAGGTTACGCCTTCATCAGTGGTCTGAATGGTGTTGTAGCCGCAACCAGAAAGGGTCAGGGTGGTGAGGGTAAATAAAAGTGTCATTAGCAAGGCGCGCATTGTTGTTCCTTTTTAAAATAATGGGTAGTGATAAAATTAGTAGTGCTGCATCTATATGAATTCTACATTAGAGACAATTGCAGTGTTCAAGGTTTGGCTGTTTTATCTGACTTCAAGGGGAAGTGAGATTTTATTTACCACTTTGCGCAACACAAAGCTGGAATGTACACCGGTTACACCCTCAATGCGGGTAATCTTGTTTAGTAGAAGTTCCTGATAGGCATCCATATCGCGCACGACGACTTTGAGCTGGTAGTCGGCATCCTGTCCGGTAATCAGCAAACATTCGAGAATGCTGGGAATTTCGCTAATTTTCTTTTCGAAGTTGGCAAACCGAGCAGGGGTATGCCTGTCCATGGAAATGTGAATCAAAGCCATCAAAGTCAATCCAAGTTTTTTGGCGTCGAGCACAGCATGGTATCCGGCAATGATGCCTTCCTCCTCAAGTGTTCGTAAACGTCTTAAACACGGGGAGGGGGACAAGCCGATACGGTCGGCCAGTTCTTGGTTGCTGATGCGCCCGTTCTCCTGAATTGCTTCAAGAATGTGTTGGTCGTAGCGGTCTAATTCCATTTTATGGCTTAGTTAAAGATGTAATTGGTATAATATAGCGCATAATTATTAATATATGAAATTATATTGCAAATATATGTAATTTTAAGGTTAATTTAGCAATCATATTTCGTTACAATTAACCTATGATGCATTCCATAGATACACGCTTTGCCATCACAGTGAGCGATATTCATTCAGGAGCCAAATTATGAAAGCATTTGACCATAATAAATACAAACCCAGCACCATGACGGCCATGGGTAACCGGCAATGGCCTAACCGCACCATCTCCAAGGCGCCACGTTGGGCCAGCGTGGATCTGCGCGATGGCAATCAAGCATTACTTGAACCAATGAACGTGGGTCAAAAACGCCGCATGTGGGCATTGCTTGTCAAACTTGGTTTCAAGGAAATAGAAGTGGGCTTCCCGTCGGCGAGTAAACCCGATTACGATTTTGTGCGCTGGTTGATAGAAGCAAAACAGATACCTGATGACGTTAATGTTCAGGTACTGGTGCAAGCACGAGAAGATTTGATTGTGCGCACGTATGAAGCCTTAGAAGGTGTCAAGCGTGCAACGGTACACTTTTATAACTCCACTTCAACCGTTCAACGCGAGCGCGTATTCGGTATGGACAGGAATGGCATCACCTCCATTGCGTGCAAAGGTGCTGAATGGGTTAAACGTGAAGCAGCGAAATTTCCTGAAGTGCAATGGACATTCGAATATTCACCCGAAAGTTTTACCAATACTGAAATGGATTATGCAGTGGAAATCTGTGAAGCGGTAATGGACGTGATGAAACCGACCTCAGAACATCCTCTGATCATTAATCTGCCCTCAACTGTGGAAAGCGCCACACCTAATGTATTTGCCGATCAGATTGAGTATTTCGCAACCCATATTAGTCGCCGTGATGCGATAGTGCTTTCTGTACATACGCACAACGACCGCGGTTGTGCTGTGGCTGCTGCTGAATTGGCAGTGTTGGCCGGAGCAGACCGAGTCGAAGGCACATTACTCGGGAATGGTGAGCGCACGGGGAATATGGACATCGTGACGATGGCAATGAATCTATATAGTCAGGGTGTTGACCCTGAGCTCGATTTATCCAATCCGGATGAGATTATTCAAGTAGCGGGAGAATGCACCAGTATTCCATTGCATCCGCGTCATCCCTGGGTGGGCGAATTGGTGTACACCGCCTTTTCTGGAAGTCATCAGGATGCGATTCGTAAATGTTTGCAAAAACAGCAACCGGATGAGCACTGGCAGGTAGCCTATTTGCCGATAGATCCGAAAGATATCGGACGTGATTATCAGGCAGTGATTCGTGTTAACAGTCAATCGGGTAAGGGGGGGGTTGCCTTTGTTCTTGAACGTGATTATGGCTTGAACTTGCCGCGTTGGATGCAGGTTGAATTGGCGCAGCTTGTGCAAAAAGAAACCGAGCAACGTAGTGGTGAGATCGACAGTGCAACCATATATGCTCTGTTTACCGAACATTTTGTTTCGGACAGAACGCCCTTGTCACTTACCGGGTACAAATTAGAACGCGCCAATGGTCAAGACATGATTCAGGCTCAAATAATTGAGCGTGGCAATGAGAGTATGTTGTATGGAAATGGAGAGGGTGCATTGTCAGCTTTTATTGATGGCTGGACAAGCCGGGACGGGCAGCAAATCAGTGTGGTAGATTACAATGAACACGCAATCGGTTCGGGAACCAATGCCGAGGCGGTAGCATATGTACAGCTGAATATTAATGGGCAGCGTGTCTCTGGTGCGGCATTTGATCACGATACCGTTAGTGCATCACTTAAGGCGGTATTGTCATCACTCAATCGTAGTAAGGCAAATATGATGCTGTAAATTGTGGCGTTAAATCCAAGCGCAAATAGCAAAGCCTGAGTGCTACACACTCAGGCTTTTTTAAATTTAAGCGAGGGGTATTATCCCTGAGTCGTTTCAATTCAAATTGAACGATATTATTCTTCACCATTTAACTTGATTTGTCAGCATAATCTCAATTTAACATGGTGCAGAAAGATATTTACTGCTAAATTGTTGCCTGTTTGTCTCAACAAGGTTGGCGAGAGCATGAATTTTTGTAAACTTCCGTGTTGCTTTTCAATAGTCGTCAAATTATCCACTGTATTCTGCAAGGAATAGCCCCATGAAATTTCTGATCCGCAGCTTTTTACGTATTGCGACGCGAGTATTATTTCGTGTACGGTTGCAAGGTGATCCGTCCGTTTTTAAATCCTATAAGCTGCTGATTATCGCCAATCATGAATCATTTCTGGATGGCTTTTTGTTAGGCTTGTTTTTACCCCTCAACCCTGTGTTTGTTGTTAATACGGGTGTATCGAAACAATGGTTCTTTCGCGCCATACTTTCGCTGGTTGATTATCTTGCGGTTGATCCCGGCAGTCCAATGGCGATGAAGAAAGTCATCAAGTTGATTGAGTCGGGGCGTCCCGTGGTAATCTTCCCCGAAGGGCGTATCACGGTTACCGGAAGCATGATGAAAGTGTATGAAGGCCCCGCATTTGTAGCTGCAAAAACCGGTGCAACGCTGGTGCCGGTGAGGCTGGATGGTGGAGCCCGCAGTTATTTTTCACGGGTTTCGGGCAAGATGCCCAAGCGATTTTTTCCGAAAATTTCAATTTCAATATTACCCGCTACCCGTATAGCGATGCCTGCAGAAGGTTCCGCAAAGCTGCGCCGTCGTTTGGCTGGCGAAGCGATGCGACGCATCATGCAGGAAATGATTTTTTCGTCACAACCCAAACAAACGCTCTATTCCGCTTTTCTGGATGCAATGGAAATATTCGGTCGAAGGCGAAAGCTCGTGGAAGACATCAAGCAAATTGAATATTCATACCAGGATCTGTTAAAAATGGTCTTGGTTCTGGGCAGGCTGGTTGCCCGTGAATCTCGGGTGGATGAAAATGTTGGTTTGCTTTTGCCAAATATGGCGCCGACGCTCTGCCTGATTTTCGGCATGAGTGCATTACGACGTGTCCCCGCCATGTTAAATTACACGGCGGGCAGCGAAGGGCTGCAGGTGGCCTGTATCGCTGCATGTGTGCGAATCATAATTACATCCAAAGCGTTTGTTGAGCAGGCCAAACTGACCGACAAACTTTCCGCACTCCAAAATGTACGCATACTCTTCCTGGAAGATTTGCGCGAACAAATGACTTGGCGGGATAAACTCTGGTTGATATTGTATGCCTTGCGTCTTCCTCGTTTAATTGAACTTCCTGCCTCGCCGAATGACCACGCTGTTGTCTTGTTTACCTCGGGCTCGGAGGGGAAGCCCAAGGGTGTCGTCCTGTCACACCGTGCATTGCTTTCCAATATTTCGCAAATTCGATCAGTAATCGATTTTTCACCCGAAGATAAATTTTTAAATGCGCTCCCCATTTTCCACTCATTCGGTCTTACCGCAGGCGCGTTGCTTCCTGTGCTGACAGGTACAAATTTATTTCTATATCCGACTCCGCTGCATTATCGGGTGATTCCCGAGCTGGCCTATGATCGCGGTTGTACCGTTTTGTTTGGTACCAGCACCTTCCTTGGAAATTATGCCAAGTTTGCCAACCCTTATGATTTTTACCGTTTGCGTTATGTTATAGCCGGCGCAGAAAAACTCACCGATGCAGTGCGTGGATTGTGGTTTGAAAAATTTGGTATCCGTATTTTTGAAGGCTATGGCGCTACGGAAACCGCACCTGTTTTATCGGTTAACACACCCATGACATATCGTACGGGAACAGTGGGGCCACTCCTTCCGGGTGTTGAACATAAACTTGAGAACGTACCCGGTATTACCGGGGGTGGCATGTTGCATGTACGCGGACCCAATGTCATGTCGGGGTATTTGCGTTATGAAAAACCAGGCGAGCTGGAACCTCCAGCCTCCGGCATGGGGGCAGGTTGGTACAGCACGGGCGATATTGTCAATTTTGACGCCGATGGATTTATGAAAATAATTGGCCGGGTTAAACGCTTTGCCAAAGTGGCGGGCGAAATGGTGTCGCTTGAAGTGGTGGAAAAAATGGCAATAACGGCTTCCCCAGAGTTCTTGCATGCCGCTTCTACCCAGACGGATCCCCAGCGAGGCGAAACCATTATTCTTTTTACCACTGACCCCTCACTCAATCGCGAACGCTTGCAAACTGCCGCCCGCAATGCAGGTTGGCCTGAGATTGCCGTGCCGCGCAAAATTAAAATTATCGATGCTTTACCTGTGCTTGGAGCCGGCAAGATAGATTACGTCACACTGAAATCGATGGCGGAAACTGCCTGACGCATGCAGCAACTCAACAGGTCACGTCGCGTATTCATGCAAAAGCTGTTTGCAGGTACGCTGGCATTCAGTTCCATGCCGAGTATAAGAGCATCGGTATTTGAGGGTCTGCTATTCAATCCCTGTGGTTTCAACATTCCTTCAAACCTCGCGTCTCATCCGATTGTCAGTGCCTCATGGGAAGGGATAGAATTTTCCCGGTTTTGGGATGCTCATGCACATATCGCCGGAACCGGTGATGCCAACAGTGGAATTTTCACCACACCTGAAATGCGCAGCCTGTGGCATCCGATTCAATATTTGCAACACGAACTATATTTGAATGCCGGGTGTACTGACAACAACAATATTGACCAAAGTTATATCGAGCGTTTGGCATTTCTGGTAAAGGAAATAAACCAGGTTTATTCGGCAAATATTTCGCCAGCAGTAGACAATGTGGTTGCAAGCGATAGTGATTTGGCGGGAGCAAAGATATTGTTATTTGCGTTTGATCAGGCGCATGATGAATCCGGGGTGGCGTTACCTGAAAAAACTGCGTTTCACGTGCCCAATGGCTATACGTTAAAAATTGCGCAACGTTACCCTCAATATTTTGAGTGGGTGTGTTCAATTCATCCCTATCGGCGTGATGCGGTAGCCATGTTGCACGCTGCTGCTGCCAACGGCACGCGTGCTGTCAAATGGCTACCTTCGGCAATGGGGATTGACCCCGCCTCTGACAAATGCAATGCGTTTTATCAAAGTTTGTCGAACTTGAATATACCGTTGATCTGTCATGCAGGAGAAGAAAAAGCGGTGCAGGGGATGGGCTTACAGGATGCCAATAATCCGCTCAAAATGAGGCGCGCTATGGATGCAGGTGTGCGCGTAGTGATTGCCCATTGTGCTTCGCTCGGTGAAGATATTGATTTGGATAAAGGTGAACACGGCCCGCATGTTTCCAGCTTTGAATTATTTACGCGGTTAATGGCAAATGATCACTACCAGCACCATCTGTTTGCCGATATATCGGCCATCACACAACGCAATCGTTCCCTTGAAGTGATACGCACCATTATTGAACACCAGGAATGGCACGGCAGATTGCTGAATGGTTCAGATTATCCCTTGCCCGGCGTGTTGCCCTTGTTTGAGGTTGGGAAATTGGCCAGTGCCGGCTTGCTTGAAAAAGAGGTGGTGCCGGTACTCAAGCAAATTCAACGCTACAATCCCCTGTTGTTTGATTTTGTGTTGAAGCGTCAATTGCGCGCGGGTTCGCAAAAACTTTCAGATTCGATTTTCCATACACGCGATTTTTTCCTTCGGAGTACCTCATGAGCGGACCCTTTCACCTCCTCAATACACGACGTTTTTTGCCATTTTTTGGCACGCAATTTCTCGGGGCGTTTAACGATAATCTGTTTAAAAATTCGCTCGTCGTTTTACTCACATTTCAGGCCAGCAGCTGGACCACAATGACGCCCGCACTCATGGCTAATCTGGCAGCCGGAATTTTCATCCTGCCTTTCTTTATTTTTTCAGCTACCGCAGGCCAGCTGGCAGATAAATATGACAAAGCCACATTGTCTCGTCAGGTGAAAGTGCTGGAAATAAGCATTATGGCGCTCGCGGGTGTGGGGTTTGCTTTCCATGACTTGATATTGCTGATGACCGCTTTATTTTTATTCGGCGTACATTCAACTATTTTTGGACCCGTGAAATATGCAATTTTGCCGCAACATTTAAAAGAGGATGAACTGGTAGGCGGTAATGCACTGGTGGAGGCGGGGACATTTGTTGCCATACTAATCGGTACACTATCGGGCGGAATTCTTGCGGGCCTGCAACAGGGTACGCTTTGGATTACTGTGGTGGGTTTGCTTGTGGCCAGTGCGGGTTATCTTGCCAGCCGAAAAATCCCTGCCGCACCGGCACCCGATCCTGAGCTTAAATTAAGCTTTAATGTATTTAGAGAGACCTGGCACAATATTAATTTTGCACGCGAAAACCGCACGGTCTTTTTGTCGATACTGGGAATTTCATGGTTCTGGTTGTACGGTGCGCTTTTCCTGGCGCAATTTCCTGCTTATGCCAAAACAGTGTTGGGGGGTTCTGAAACGACGGTTACGATTTTACTGGCAACATTTACGCTGGGGATCGGTATCGGTTCTATGCTGTGTGAAAAACTATCCGGAAAAATGGTGGAAATTGGGCTCGTGCCTTTTGGTTCGATAGGCCTGACCTTGTTTGGACTGGATCTCGCATGGGCTTCGCCCACCATGACAGCAGCCATACCCATACCTAACCTGACATTACTTGCTCAGCCAGCGATGTGGCATGTGTTGCTCGATTTGATTGGCCTGGGTTTGTTTGGTGGTTTGTTTATAGTGCCGCTGTATGCCTTGGTTCAAATTCGAAGCAATACAGCGCATCGCGCACGAATCATAGCCGCAAATAATATTATGAATGCATTATTTATGGTGGTGGGGGCAGCGGGGGCAGCGGGTTTGCTGAGTACCGGCTTGTCTATTCCAGCCCTGTTTGCGGTTGCCGCAGTCTGTAATGCGGCAGTAGCCATCTATATTTACAAACTGGTCCCTGAATTCCTGATTCGTTTTATTGTCTGGCTATTAATCCACTCGGTATATCGACTGGATAAGCAAGGCGTAGAACATATTCCAGATTCAGGTGCCGCAGTGCTGATTGCCAATCACGTCAGCTTTGTTGATGCACTGATTATTACTGCAGTGTGCCGCAGACCCATACGCTTTGTAATGGACCATCATGTATTTCGTTGGCCTATCCTTTCATTTGTATTCAAGTCGGGTAGGGCAATACCTATTGCACCCGAAAAAGAAAATGCTGCACTCAAAAAACAAGCTTTCGAAAATGTTTCCGAGGCTTTATCTGCTGGCGAGTTGGTGTGTATATTTCCTGAAGGCCGAATCACTGCCACAGGCGACATGTTGTCATTCAGGGCGGGTATCACACAAATTATCGAGCGAAATCCGGTACCGGTCATACCGATCGGACTGACAGGTTTATGGGGCAGTATTTTTTCACGAAAGTACGAATCGACTCTGAGCCGACTTGCCGCGATAAGACCATTCCGCCAAATTGGATTAAAGGTGGGGGAATCGATAGCCCCTGCACTCGTAACCTTGCCAAGTTTAGAAGACAAAGTGAAGCGTTTAATCGAATAGCTTGAAAATGTAAAATTTGATTGCCCCGCTGACGACATTTTCGGGTGAGGTCAGAACATATGTTCAAGAGATAGGAAAATTCATGGTGAAATTTGAAACAATCTTGCTAAGCCTAACGGATGGCATTGCCCATATTGAATTAAAACGGCCGGAGAAATCCAACGCCATGAATGGTCTGATGTGGCAGGAACTCAGCGCAGCATTTGACTGGATCAGCCATAGCTCTGCCCGTGTAGGTGTGTTGAGTGCGCTGGGAAAAAATTTTACCGCGGGTATCGATATCGATTTACTGCTTACCCTGAAATCAGACATGGAATTTTTGCCAGACGCATCAAGACCAGCACATTTGCACAGGTACATTGCAGCGCTACAAAATACCATCAATGCGGCAGAGTTGTGTACCAAGCCCATACTGGCCGCAATACACGGCGCTTGTGTTGGCGCGGGTGTCGATTTGGTAACGGCATGTGACATGCGTTATGCCACACACGATGCAATATTTTCGGTGAAAGAAGTTGACTTGGCGATTGTTGCCGATGTCGGCACACTGCAGCGGCTCCCACGTTTGATAGGTGAAGGTCTTGCACGCGAATTAGCGTATACCGGGCGGCGGTTCAGTGGCGATGAAGCGTATGAAATGCGGCTTGTAAACCAGACTTTTCCAGACCGTGAAAGCCTCATGAAATATTGTATGGAACTCGCTGCGACAATCGCACAAAAATCGCCACAAACGGTACGGGGTATTAAAGATACGCTGAATTACAGTAGAGACCATACCGTGAAAGAAGGGTTGGCCTACGTTGCCGAAATAAATTCAAAATTATTATTCTCTGCTGATCTTGCGGAAGCCTTGACGGCACACTGGGAAAAACGTGTCGCAAGGTTTAAAGATTGATGAGTGGTGAAAGACTATAGTCATTGTCGACTTCTCGGCCTGCGCGTACATATCATTATTATTTCAATTTGAAAACTTGATTAAATGATAGTAAGATCATTACCAGTGCAGTAGGGTGCATCTGGGTTCGCGGAAAGGGGAATATCCCCACCTACTTTTTACTTCAGGATCTAATCCTTCTTTCTCCCTGTATCGCGACCTACAGGACTAAACGAAAGGAGGATTTCAATGAAATCCCTTAGCTCAAAACCCAATATCGAATTTCTTAAAAATACTGCAAAATCATTACGCTTTTTGCACCAAAAGGGTGATCCAGCCTCCATGGCAAAATTTTATGTCCTATCATGATTGCCTGCCGGAACAGATCAGCAAAGATCAGACCAGAGTAATCGGCTACTCGCTAAGCCACCCGTGGCGCAATCGTCTGGGCAAGGATGAGTAAAATAGAAAATAGCCAGAGAGCACATTGGGATGTGTGCTGTGTTAAATAGTCTTCATATTCTTGCTTCATCAAGCTAGCGCTTTGTTTACCAATTCGTGCACATCCTTGGATAATCCCTTGGTTTCGGCTACTTTTTGTAACGCGCTATGCATTTCTGTTTTCAATGCGGGTTTAAATTTTTTCCAATGGTCCAGCGTGCGAACCAGACGTGCAGCAACTTGCGGATTAAGTTTGTTGAGCGCGATAACTTGCTCTGACCAGAAAGCATAGCCGCTGCCGTCAGGTGAATGGAATTGTGCAGGGTTGCCGTTGCAAAAGCTAAAAATGAGGCTGCGAGCGCGGTTGGGGTTTTTGAGTGTGAAAGCAGGGTGTGTCATCAGATTGCGTACGGTCTTCACATCCGTCGCTTCGGCCACGGCTTGCAGGCTAAACCATTTGTCGACCACAAGTGCTTCATGCTTGAAATCTTCATAAAAACGTTTTAACGGAAGTGCACCACTCGGGTTGCCGCTGTTGAGCAAGCCCATCAGTGCCGCAAGACGGTCGCTCATATTGTTTGCGGTGTCGAATTGAGTGTGGGCCTGCTTAAGCCATGTTTCATCCTCCAGGTTTAGCAGATAGGCTAGAGACAGATTTTTAAGGCCGCGCTTGGCGGCGGATTGGGCATCGGCACTAAAGCTTCCAGGCGTAAGATTGGCTTCATAGGATGTGATCAAATCGTCCTTGAGTGCGTGAGACAGGGTGTCACGCATAAATGTACGTGCGGCATGGATTGCCTGTGGGTCAACCACTTCGCATTGCTCAGCGAGCATAAGTTCAGATGGGAGTGTCAGGGCCAGTTCACGGAATGCAGGGTCAAGTGTTTGGTCTTTAAGCGTGCGGCGCATCGCCGAGATGAATACTTCGTCCAACACCAGTTTCTCACCTGTTTGCACCTGCTTGATAAAAATCATCAATCGTTGCATGGCAAGACGATGGCCTGCTTCCCAGCGATTGAAGGCATCACTGTCATGTGCCATAAGATGGGCCAGCTCGTCATCGCTATAGTTATACTCCAGTTCGACCGGAGCAGAAAAATTGCGCAGTAATGAAGGTATGGGTTTTCTGGTTACCTGGCTGAAACGAAAGGTTTGTTTATCCTTGGTGAGCTCTAAAACCACGGTTTTGGGATCCGTTGCAACAAACGGTGAGCCCTCGAGATGTAAAGGCATATCGCAGCCATGTTCATCGAGCAGGCCAATGGAAACGGGTATGTGAAACGGCAGTTTGCAATCTTTCCCGGCCCCAGGTTTGGAGGATTGGCTAAGGGTCAGTTCATAGGTTTGTCTGACAGCATCGTATTGAGTGTGCACTTTTACGGTGGGGGTGCCGGATTGGCTGTACCAGCGCTCAAATTGAGTTAAATCCTTACCGCTGCTGTCGGCCATGGCGGCACGAAAATCGTCGCAGGTGACGGCATGGCCATCGTGGCGTTTAAAATATAAGTCCATGCCCTTGCGAAAACCTTCACGACCCAATAGTGTCTGGTACATGCGTACCACCTCGGCACCTTTTTCGTAGATGGTGACGGTGTAAAAATTGTTGATTTCTACATAGTAGTCCGGGCGCACCGGGTGTGCCATCGGGCCGGCATCCTCAGAAAATTGAACCTGGCGTAATACGCGCACATCCTCAATGCGCTTAACGGCACGACCACTTGCAGTGCCGACCATGTCGGCAGAAAACTCCTGGTCGCGGAATACGGTTAGGCCTTCTTTCAGGGAAAGTTGAAACCAGTCACGGCAAGTTACCCGGTTGCCAGTCCAGTTGTGGAAATACTCGTGGCCGACCACCGCTTCGATATTGGCGTAATCGGTATCCGTTGCAATATTGGGGTTGGCCAATACATATTTTGTATTGAAAATATTCAGCCCCTTGTTTTCCATCGCACCCATATTGAAGTCGCTAACCGCGACAATCATGAATCGGTCGAGGTCGAGTTCCAGTCCAAAACGTTCATGGTCCCAACGTATGGAATGTTTGAGCGATTCCATTGCATGCTGGGTTTTGTCCAGATTGCCCGGCTCAACCCAAACTTGCAGCAGCACTTTGCGGCCGGAATTCAGCATAAATATTTCTTCCTGGCATACCAATTTCCCAGCCACCAGGGCAAATAGATAGGAGGGTTTTTTGAAGGGATCCTCCCATTTGGCATAATGCCGCCCGTTACTCAAATCGCCCTGCTCGATCAGGTTGCCATTTGACAGCAATACAGGGTAATTTTTTTTGTCGGCTCGTAACATCACCGTATATTTTGCCATCACATCAGGCCGGTCCGGGAAATAGGTAATTTTGCGGAAACCTTCAGCTTCACATTGGGTAAAAAAATTACCGTTAGAAATATAAAGCCCCATCATGGTGGTGTTTTGGTCGGGCTGGATGATGGTTTCGATTTCAAGAGTGATGTCATTCGGCGCATTGGCTATACACAGTTTGCCTGGCTCGATGGTATATCCCCCCTTGGGGGACTGGCCAAGTCGTTTACCATTCATACGTAATCCCACCAACTTGATGTTTTCTCCCAGGAGGGTAATGTTTTTTTCGGGGGAGTCTGCATTACGATGCAGGGTCATACGCGTCGTCACTCTTGTTGCAGAAGGATCAAGATCAAACCCCATTTCAACCGTTTTAACCCAGTAAGCAGGGGGGGTATAGTCGTGACGGGAAATCATACTTGGTGTTGTGCTTGGCATGCGAGGCCTCCGGTAGAAATTAATTGATGTTTGATTTTACCAAGTTGCTCAATGGTTAGGTCACTATAAATTTTATTCTTGTGAAAAGACGCTGAAGAAACTTTTTGGGAAAATGTTAAAACCCCAGCCTCAGTGAGGCAGATTCAGATCCCCAGTATGGAAAAAACAAACAAGTTTAGAAGGAAGAGCGTTGCTACCTGATGGTTCAGGAAGTGAAAAGATATTTCTCATTTGGAATACTGATGACGAACTCAAATGGAACAAAGGTCAATTTATTTTTTTCAGGTTGATGATCTTTAAGGTTGATATTGATTGTACAGCCTGCATTGTTGAGAAATGTTCTGGCAGCTTCCATACCCACACCGCGTCCTGAAATTTGTGTTAATTGGCTGGCGGTCGAGAGACCTGAAACAAAAATAAACTCAGCCACATCCTGCGGCGTGGGCGTTGCATCCGGCGGGATTAAATTTTGTATTACTGCTTTTTCATGGATTAAATGTAATGGTAACCCCCTTCCATCATCCTCGATATGAACTTCGGCATGGTCACCGAAATCAACCACCTCAATGGAAATTTTACCTTGTTCCGTTTTCCCTGCCAGGATACGCTCGCCAGGTAATTCTATGCCGTGGCTAATGGCGTTACGCACGATATGCATCAGAGCACTCTTTAGGGGTTCAGCTATATTGTGGCTAATTCCAACCCCTTTGTTTTTCAGAGACAATGCCGGTTCTATTTTTTCAAGCTCCTTGGCGAGAGAATATATCGAGTCAACTGCACCGAAAGCCAATCTTTCCAGCGGAAGGTAGTTGATTTTCATTAACTCATTATAAATATCATCCAATAAAGGGAGCGAAGATTGATCCTTTAATTTGCGGGTAAAGCCAATGAGATTTTCAAGAATATCGCCGGTTACAAATACACCACGACTCGTCAATAAATCTGATGCACGTCCTTTGCGACCCAGTTTTCTAAAACTAATTTGTTCATATCTTTCGATGCCTTTTGATACCAATTCCAGATCGGAGAGTAATTTTTCCTTGTTCCAGGGTAGGTCAACATGGGTGGTGATCTCCTGGTAATATTGCTCCGCTTCATGGGACAGGTCGGTCAAATACAGGAGTTCAAGGGTTCTAGCATTGCCCTTTATGGTGTGCATGTTGCGAAATAGGGTTTTAATGATTTCTGGATTATTGTCGGAGTCTTCCGTGAGCAATTTTGTGCCTTCCACTATAAATCTTTTGCTGCCCTCAATAAATTGATTAAATTTTCCGATCGAAATATTGAGAATTTGTCCGATGATAGCAAGTTCCTCCTGCTGTTTTTTTGCTTCAATATTAAGCCTGTTAATTTCGGTTGAATCTTGCATAATAACAAGCAATTTATCGACGATATGATTTCTCGTGATAGGAATCCATTGGATATGGATAATCGATTCGACCCCGTTTATGACTTTAATAATTTCATTTGTAAGCATGTGGCTGTTGAAATCAAAGGCAAGTTTGTCTTCACCAATGATAGTCGTGAGAGCCACTTCTACCTGATCTATCCGGTTAACGCCCAGATCTGTATCCTTAAATAGTAGCGTTGTCGCTTTTCTATTTGCTATATCTGACGTACCCAGCAAAACCTCTAGATAGGAGGAGTATTCATGGTGAATGGTGTTGCCTGAAACAATCGTAAATACGCCATGCATCATGTTATGCAGCATATTGTGGATATCAGCTGTTTTTTCCGAGATAATTCTCTCTTGTTCTTTTCGTACGGTTATATCGGTGTGGTAACCTGAAAGCCGATAAGGCTCAGAACCTCCCTCGTGTTTTGCGCTAATCCCCCTTGCTTCCGCCCAGAGATAGGTATTATCTTTTTTTCTCAGTCGATATTGCAAACAATAGGAGGGTATTTTTCCTTCCATATATTCGGTCCATACTTCAAGCATGTTACCCAGATCATCCGGATGGATTAATTCGATCAGAGTTTTGAAGGAGGGTGTCAATTCACCAACTTCGTATCCCAGCATCGTGGATGAGCGATCAGAAAGCCAGAATTCACCTGTCTCCAGATCCCAATCCCACACGCCGTCCTCAATACCCCCGAGGAGGAACATGAAGCGTTCTAAATTTTTTTCTTTTTCCTGCATAATTTCCTTATATCAAGATGGAACAATTATGCTTGATGTCGCACTGTAAAAACTACCTTGCCAGGATCTGGGAGATACCTGAAATCAATAATTGTGTTTTGTGTGGTTTGTTTATCCACGCCACTACACCATTTTTTTTCCCTCTAATTTTCATACCCTCGTCACACTGGGTTGTTAACATCACAATCGGAACTTTTTTGTACTTGTTATCAGTCGTTATTTTTTCACACATGGTAAGCCCATCCATGCCCGGCATGTTGACGTCTGAAATGATCAATTGAATATCCTTGTTGGTGTTTAAGACTTCAAGTCCTTGTATGCCATTCTCTGCCTCAAGTACGACATGCCCAGCAGAATTTAAGTCAATTTTTACCCTTACTCTTGCGGTTTCTGAGTCGTCTATTAATAATATTTTTGCCATATCATTCTCCGTTCTTTGAGGTATTAATTTGTGTTCGTGTGTCCATTAATAATTTTTTTGAGCTGCAAAATTTTGATTTATAAAAAATCAATTTCATTACTTCTTAATTCGGTGTTGAGTGATACTTCACAGTTCAAAATTGGGAACAGGGAATCTAAATCAATAATTTCTATGAGTGAATGCATAACCATATTGCAGTCCTCACAACTGAAACAGCACAAATCTTCACATTTTGAAATTAGACCAGTGACGCGTGTTAAATCAAGATCAGTATTGTCTACGCAGTTCAAGCAGACAGGCAGCCCCATTTCTAGGGAGAATCCAATATTGTTAAAATTGTTAACTAACTGACCTGCGGACAGATTGCAAAATTCCTTTATAAAGTCCTGCGCCTGATCGTCACTTAATTCACCGGGTGCATCTTTTCCGTAAATTTGATGAGCAACTTTTTTTACATCATCCGGACTGAAATAAAATGTGAGGTTAATCTTAAGAGCAGCACTCGATATACAAATCGATGATGCCCGCTTCCCAGGCCAGTTAATCGTATTAAATGCGGGATCGGCTTCAGAAAGATTGAAATTTTTATTGGCGGAATGCGAGCGAACTCTTTCTTCGGTGGACTGCCTGATGATGGCAATCATTTTTTTGCTAACCAAGTTGAGTTTTTCCTCGTTACTGAATTCCATTTTCATCCTTGTCATGGTGGAATCGGTTCAATATATCGATCTCATAACAGTAACTATGCGAATTGCTGAAATTTGTGATTCATTTTGACTCTGGTTAAATTGAACGGGTTATTTTTTATACGTAAGCGTTCAATTCATTCAAGCATACCTGTTTGTATGTGAAAAAGTTTGTACAGGCCATGCTATCACTGCTAAAAAATTAACTACCCAACTTGCTTTGCACATGAAGATGGCAATGAGATACATAACGAAAAAGGGAGATACTCACTGTCTTGTTTGGGTTTATCCTTGAACTGAATTTCAACTTTGCCGCCTGCATTTTCAACAAATTTTCGAATTGCATCCATGCCAACACCTCGACCGGAGATATCGCTGACTTTTTCGGCAGTGGACAAACCGGATTGAAAAATTAATTCAGCCAATTCGTGTGAGGTATATTCACTTTTAACATCTAGCGTTCCGTTTTGGATTGCTTTTTGTTTTAATTTTTTCACTGCCAGGCCACGACCATTGTCTGAAAATTTTAAATTGGTAAGATCGCCTTCCTGCGTAACGTCTAGTGTGATAGTGCCAAATTCTGGTTTGCCCAATTTTTTGCGCTCAATACTTGTTTCGAGTCCATGATCCATTGAATTCCGGAAGCTATGGGTCAACACATTTTTGATGACAGGGGCGATATCCGAATTAAACCGAATATTGTTGTCATTGATAACAACTTGAGGAGTGGCTTTCCCTAATTGTGCGGCCATTTCTGGAAGAGAGCGAATCAAGGCATCCAACAACGAGGCGAGTGATTCAGTGCCAATTGCACTGGTAATACTTTTAATTTCGCTCAGCGCCTTTTGCATGCTCAATGCATCTTTACTGTTGAAATTTTCTAGTGCATGAGTGAGTTTATTGAGTAAACCTTGCTCAACAAACATGCCTGCGGCGGTGCTGCCTGCCAATTTTTCGGTATAAATGGTTTCGTAAGTTTGCACCATTTTTCGGGTTGCATTTAATTCGGCCAGCATTTTGTCAGTGTCCCAGCCAGCCGACTCATTTTTTCTCATTTCATAATAAGTCGTTTCTGCTGCATGTGACACATCGGTGATGGCAACAAAATTGTAGGTTCGTGCATTGCCTTTGATCGTATGCATGTTGCGAAATAGTGTGGCGATAACACCCGCATCTTGTTTGCTGGTTTGAGTAATGAGTTTTTCGTTTTCGTCGGCAAAGCGGTATGCATCTTGAATAAAGCCAACGAATTTGTCAGATGTAACAGCCAGAATTTGACCGATGACATCGAGCTCCCATTTTTGTTTTTCAGCCTCGGCCTGCAAACCACGCAACGCGGTAACATCGCGGAGGGTGACCATCAATTTGTCGATATTGCCAGACTCGCCAATGATAGGGTCCCAGTCCAGTTCCATGATTTTTGCCCGACCATCCGGCATATTTTTTGTAAACTCTTTGACCAGACAATGACGGTTAAAATCAAACATCATCGCATCCTCATTGAGAATGGCATCCAGTGCGGCAGATATCTGCGACAGGGCGTTGCCCCCCAGCGTGGTATTGCTGAATAACAGGTCCATAACACTTGTATCGGCTATCTTGTTTGTTTCAACAATGCTCTCCAGATAGGCAGAGTATTCCGGGTGGATTTTTCCGCCGGGGAGTATGGTGAAGATACCCTGATGCATGTTTTGCATCATATTGTTGATGTCATTGGTTTTCTGGCGTAACTGGGCGGTACGTTCTTCAACTTTTTGTTCCAGGGTGCGGTTTTGTTCTTCTATCACATTCAACATTTGAATATTTTTAAAGCTGACCACGGCCATACGCGAGAGTGTTTCAGCAAATTCAAAATCCGAATTACTGAATTTTACTTTCCCTACATGCCCGCAGAAATTCATCACGCCAAACAAGTTGTCGTTATCCAGCATGGGTACGCAAATTATGGAGCGTGGTGAGGCGTCGTCACCGGGTTGTGCTTCGAAGGGCTTACCCTGGGAGGTGTCGGGTATATAATTTATATGACGATCTTTGGCGGCCTTGCCGGCAATACCTTCACCAAGCTTAAAGGTTCTGGCGCTTCGCTCCATTTCCTCGTGCCGTTGCGGGTAGTAGGAGGTGACTTCAAGTTGCTGGTTTTCAGGATTAAACAGATAGACCGATCCCCACTCGACATCGGTTTGTACACTCATAACAGCCAAAGCATGTTCCAGCACCTTGAGCGGGTCGTGCATCGAGGTTAGCGCCTCACCGGTATGGTTAAGTCTGGTTAAATCTGAAAAAGTTTTAACGATGGAGTCACGCATTTCTGCGAAAC
>Ga0315270_10000478_pt1 | contig 22190 bp, 22 predicted proteins | sample C1_bottom_MG_FD_204932 | JGI IMG/M metagenome (GOLD analysis project Ga0315270, IMG submission 204932) | Sediment microbial communities from Yellowstone Lake, YNP, Wyoming, USA - C1_bottom | ecosystem: Environmental > Aquatic > Freshwater > Lake > Sediment | place: USA: Wyoming | collected...
ACCGACGATTGCTTGGATGGGAGCAAGATTTCCTCAATGCCATCGAAGTTCCTTATCGGGTAATCGATGTTGCAGCTGGTGATCTGGGATCGAGTGCTTCTAGGAAATTTGATTGCGAAGCATGGATACCCACACAGAATGCCTATAAAGAGGTCACTAGCACTTCAAACTGCACCGAATTTCAAGCTAGACGACTTAGCGTTCGAATGCGTGATGATGAAGGAACAAGGCCCGTTGCCACATTGAACGGAACCCTTTGCGCGATCTCACGCATCGTTGTCGCCATTTTAGAAAATCATCAGCAACCTGATGGATCTGTGAACATTCCGATGGCACTGCGTCCATATTTAGGCGGCCGTGAAAAGTTTCTTCCGGTGAGCACGTGAGGACTGCACCCCCAAAACTGATAGCGACGGATCTTGACGGCACCATTGTTCGTTTTGACGGAACGATTTCGAAACGAACAGTAAATGCTCTTAACGGCGCGCGCGAAAAAGGCGCGATTCTCTATTTTGTAACTGGTCGTCCACCAAGATGGTTAGCAGATGTGACTGAGGCGTTTGGTGTTAAGAATTTGCCAATCACTATCTGTGGAAATGGTGCTCTTACTTTTGATGTTGCCAACAATTCGGTTCTTGCCGAAGATTTGCTGCAACCAGAAATTGCCCTTGAAGTGATACAGCTATTACGTGCGCATATCGTCGACGCTAGCTTTGCTTGCGAATTTGGTGATGACTTTCGACGTGAGAGAACTTATCAACCCAGATGGGACGTTGGGATGGATCCAACTGGTGTGGAAGCGCTTGAGGAGGCCATCGATCGACCTATGCTCAAATTGCTGACTCGCTGTTCTTCAGAAACCCTCTCCTCCGATGACATGCTCCAGATAGCCAGAGCCCATGTCTCTAATTTGGTTGAAATCACCTACTCAAATCCAGAAGAGTCCTTTCTTGAAATCTCCGCCTTTGGGGTGAATAAGGGCACGGCACTGGCCAAAATGGCAGCCTCGCACGGACTCACCTCTCAAGATTGCATAGCCTTTGGTGATAATCCAAATGACATTCCGATGCTGGAATGGGCAGGCCGTTCCTGGGCAATGGATAGTGGACATAGAGATGCAAAAACCGCTGCCAATTTCTTGGCTAGCGATTGCGATAGCGATGGTGTTGCCGAAGTCATTGAAGAATTGTTCGGACTCAAGCGTTTAGATAGGTAATCGTGAGAGTGGGCGTTGTAATTCTTCCTGATCAAAGGTGGGTCGATGCTGAGCGATTGTGGTGCGAGGCAGAAGACCTGGGTTTTTCACACGCCTGGACATACGACCATTTAACTTGGCGCACCCTTAGAGATGGACCGTGGTTCGGTGCAGTTCCAACATTGGCTGCGGCAGCGGTTGCCACCTCAACGATTCGATTAGGAACCTTGGTTGCCAGTCCAAACTTTCGGCACCCAGTTACTTTTGCAAAAGAGTTAATGACTCTTGATGACATTAGTTCTGGTCGTATCACCTTAGGTATTGGCTCAGGGGGACTGGGATGGGATGCCACAGCCCTTGGGCAAGACCTTTGGTCAGCGGGGGAACGCACAGCACGTTTTATTGAATTCGTTGAACAGTTGGATCTGCTTCTCACTGAACCAATTATCGACTCCCTTTCAGGTGAGTTTTATTCAGCTAGAGATGCACGCGCAATCCCTGGATGCATACAGCAACCAAGACTCCCTTTCGCTATTGCGGCAGGTGGAGAAAAAGGCATGGCGCTGTCAGTGAAATTCGGCCAAACGTGGGTGACAAATGGTGACCCTAAAAAGAGTTTAGATAACGACGAGATATCTGCACTGTCAGCAGTCAAAATACAACTGAAGAAATTGGAAGCCGAGTGTCTTACTCAAAATCGTGAATTCGATTCGCTGTCAAAACTATATTTAGCTGGCTCATCTGGTGAGCCATGGTTGGCCAGCATTTCTGACTTCCACCGGTTGTCGGAAAAATATGAGGCGCTAGGTTTTACCGACGTCGTCATACATCGACCAAGAGAAAACGAACCGTTTAAAGCAGATCTAAATGTTTATTACGAAATTGCCAAACTGAATCAGAGATAAGGACTGCCGCTGCGCGGGGTTGAATCTTCTTGTCCTGAAGTCAGTGCGCGGCGTTGCATTTCCTCAAGTTGTGCTCGAGCAGCCATTTGCTGTGCGAACAAGGCGGTCTGGATTCCGTGAAAGAGTCCCTCCAGCCAACCGACTAGTTGTGCTTGGGCAATTCTTAATTCGTTTTCACTAGGAATTTCAGAGTCAAGAAACGGAATAGATAGCCGGTCGAGTTCGGCTACCAACTCGGGGGCAAGTGCACTTTCAAGTTCCTTAATGGAGCGACCATGGATATCTCTCAACCGACGGCGGGAGGCCTCATCTAGCGGAGCAGATCGGACTTCATCAAGAAGCTGTTTAATCATCGAGCCAATGCGCAAAACTTTGGCCGGTTGCTCAATCAGATCACTAGGTATCTGATCATTATCGGAGGCTTGGATTTCCTGACTTTCTTCAACCGGGGTCGTACTCTCTTGACTCATGATTACTATCTTGGCACGGCAATGAACGCAAGTGTGGCGGTAGTCCCACTTTGGCTTGAACTTGGGTGCGTTGGAGTCGGAGCCTTTCAAGGCGCCCTCTATGCAATCGTGAGCCATCGCTTTGATCTGGTTGGTGTCTCAATTGTTGCTCTGGTTACTGGTTTGGGTGGTGGCACGGTCCGCGATTTGCTTCTGGCCAATGGGCGGCCAGTGACTTTACAAGATAGGTATCTGGCTACTGTCGGTGTTGCAATTATTGCCGCGGTTGCTCTTGGTCGGTGGCACCAACAGGGGCGCAAACCCGTTCTTGTACTTGATTCCATAGCGTTGGGCCTATTCGCAGTGGCAGGCACTTATAAGGCACTAATGCTTGGTACTTCTAGCTTAGTTGCTGTCACTCTTGGTTTGGTCACTGCGGTCGGCGGCGGCATTTTGCGTGACTTAGTTTGTCGTGTGACTCCGGCAGTTTTTAAGGGCGGCCCACTTTATGCAACAGCGGCGGTTGTGGGGTCGATTACTTTTTTGTTACTTTTGCAGCAAACAGCCTTGAGTCTGAATGCCAGTGTGATCATTGCTGCAGCCATCACATTGTTGTTGCGAGTTCTTTCCCTTCGGTTCGGTTGGTACTTATCGCCGGCCGTTAGATCACTCGACGAATGAAGAATCAATAATCAGAACGACCTTGCCGATATTTTGATGATGTTCTAACACTTCATGAGCTTTGACGACATCTTCCCAAGCAAGGTATTGATCTATGACTGGTTTAATTTGACCGCTATTTATCAATGGCCACACATGCGCGACTGTTGATGCGGTGATGGCGTCTCGTTCTGCCTGAGACCGGCTTCGTATTGTGGTGCCGATTAAGGAGATTCGTTTTGCGAGTAATTGTCCAAGGTCGATCTCGGTCTTACGTCCGCCCTGCAAACCGATAATTATGAGTCGACCATTGGGCGCAAGTACCTGCATGTTCTTTGCTAAATATGAGGCACCTATAACATCTAGAACGACATTGACATCAGTGACTTCGGTAGCAAAATCTTCAGTGTGATAGTCAAGACATCTGTCTGCACCTAGAAATGAGCAGACATCATGCTTGCTTGCGCTAGCAGTAGTTATAACTTCGGCTCCAACCCATTTGGCCAATTGAATCGCCATCGTGCCTATTCCGCTGGCGCCTCCATGAATTAACACCCGCTCGCCTTCGCGAAGTCCGCCTAGCATGAATAAATTGGACCAAGCAGTGCAGGCAGCTTCTGGTAATGCCGCAGCACTGATGACATCGATTCCGTCAGGTATCGGCATTAAGGCGCCAACGGGAATAACGGCAAACTCGGCGTAGGCCCCGCCAGTGACAACGGCGCAGATGAAATCACCGACATTCCAATTTTCGACGTTGCTGCCAAGCTCAACGATTCGTCCGGAGAGTTCAAGTCCAGGAATATCGCTGGCGCCCTCTGGCGGTGGGTAGAAACCCTGTCGTTGAAGTAAATCGCCGCGGTTTATTGCGGTAGCGACAACTCGAACCAGCACTTCATCTTTGCCCGGTGAGGGTTTTTCAACCTCAGCAAAGGTCAAGACGCTGGCCTGGCCATATTCAGGAATAGTGATTGCGAGCACAGGTAAAGCCTATTGGCGAAGGCCATGCTCTAGGTCGCGGTATCCTAGGGGACTGCGGTGCCTCTTTCATCGCATTGATGAGAATTGATGAGAGTAGGACTAGTGAACACCCAGCAGAAAAGTTTTGCCGATCTCGGCATTCCCCCAGCATTGGTGAAAGCGCTCGAAAAGCGCGGAATTGATGCCCCATTTGCCATTCAAACAGTGGCGATTCCTGATTTGATTGCCGGAAAGAACGTTTTAGGCCGCGCCTCAACCGGCTCTGGAAAGACGTTGGCTTTTGGGCTGCCAACCCTTGTTCGCATCTCTGGCACTCCAGCTAAAGCAAAGCGCCCATTGGCTCTGATCCTGGTTCCAACTCGTGAATTAGCAACTCAGGTTCAAGAAGCAATTGAACCAATCGGTCGCGGTCTTGATATTCGCGCCAAGGTTGTCGTTGGTGGCGCCAGCATGGGAAAACAAATTGATGCTCTCAAACGTGGCGTCGAAATGATTGTGGCAACACCTGGTCGCCTAGAAGATCTAATCGCTCGAAACGTTCTAACTTTGGATGAGATTAAAGTTGTCGTTCTTGACGAAGCAGATCAAATGTGTGACATGGGATTCCTGCCCTCCATGCAACGTATTTTGGAAATGATCCCAACAGACGCACAACGAGTTATGTTTTCAGCAACTCTTGATGGCGATGTGGATAAGCTAGTAAAGAAGTTTGTACCCAACAGTGTTTTACATTCAATCGTTACTACAGATGAGACTCTTGCTGCGACGGAGCATCACATCTTCGAGATCGACCCACATGAAAAACTGCGTATCACTCAGTCGATTGCCGCCCGAGATGGTCGCACGCTTCTATTCGTTCGAACCAAACATGGTGCCGACCGTTTAACAAAGCAGTTAGGTGATGTCGGAGTTCATGCAGTGGCTCTCCACGGTGGGAAGAATCAAAACCAACGGACGAAAGCACTTGCTGACTTTCGTGACGGGTATGCAAAAGTTTTGGTTGCAACCGATGTAGCAGCTCGTGGAATCCACGTTGATGGTGTTTCGCTCGTTCTTCACGTCGACCCACCAGCGGATCCAAAGGATTATCTGCACCGCGCTGGTCGAACAGCGCGTGCTGGTGAGTCAGGTGTTGTTGTCACCTTGCAACTATCGCACCAACGTAAGGGCCTATTTGGTCTTATGAAAGATGCCGGAGTTAAGGCGATCCGCACCAGTGTTGCCCCTCGGAGCAAAGAACTGATTGCGATCACCGGCGCCAAAGAACCTTCGGGTACTGCAGTAGTTCACGTGCCTCGGGTGGAAAGTAAGCCAGCTCGACGAACTAATCATCATCACGCCAGACACAGCGACGACAAGAAATTCCGTCCACGCGGTGGCGGCAGTGGTTCAGGTGGCGGCGCTCGCTCAGATTCAGGTCGCGCCGCTCCGGCTCGTTCCGATTCGGGACGTTCGGACTCTGGCCGCTCAGGCTCAGGTCGCGCCGCTCCGGCTCGTGGTGGGCCCGGGACTCCTCGCGCCAATTCACGAGATGCTGGCGCTGGTCGAGGAAACCGTAGCCGCTCGTACTAATCCCGTGAGCGGCGGCTTGCCTCATGTCGAGCGGCGGCTTGCCTCATGTCGAGCGGCGGCTTGCCTCATGTCGAGCGGCGGCTTGCCTCATGTCGAGCTTCTCTCCTTGTTCAGGCTCGCTCGCATTAGAGTCCGGCACCCAGTATCGGGTAAGTTCCTCCACGGAGGACTCGCCTAGTGGCCGATGGCGTCGGTCTTGAAAACCGATATTGGGAGACCAATCGTGGGTTCGAATCCCACGTCCTCCGCCAGTTTTGAGCGAAGGCGCCGCTCGAGGTGAGCAAAGCCGCCGCTCGCGGGTAGTGTCGCGGGTAGTCGGGTGTGGGTTATGCCACTTCGTTAATGGTGGCGCTTTACCCACCTAAAGGCGCAGACTTGGACGTCGGTCTGTCCATTGGGTCGCAGCCAAGGTGCCAGGGAGCAATTAATGAGTAGCACGTTATCAACGCCAGGTAGGGCGAAAATCTCCGAACGGACTTTTCGTACTGACAAATGGTGGTTACAGCCGACGATCACCGTCGCGGTTCTGACCTCATTCATCATCTACTCAACTTGGCGAGCCTTTGAGAATGCGCACTATTTTGTGGAGCCGTACATCTCGCCCTTCTATTCGCCATGTCTGACCGCGAATTGCGTGCCGGGGTCTGGTTCTTTTGGGCAACCAATTGGTCTTTGGTGGACATTGCCGCCTTCTCTCATCATTCTGGTTTTCCCACTGGGCTTTAGATTCACTTGCTACTACTACCGGAAGGCTTATTACCGGTCTTTCTGGCAATCACCTCCTGCATGTGCAGTCGCCGAACCAAAAACTAAATACACCGGCGAAACTCGCGCACCACTGATTGGTCAAAATGCCCATCGTTGGTTCTTCTACGCAGGTTTAGTGCTTAATTCAATTTTGACCTATGACGCTGTTATCGCTTTCAGAAACAGCGAAGGCCAATGGGGCCATATGCAAGTAGGCACACTAGTGATGGTGGTTAACGCAGCACTTCTCTGGCTTTATTCTCTCTCCTGCCATACCTGCCGACACACAATCGGCGGACGGTTAAAGCACTTTTCAAGGCATCCGATTCGGTACAAACTCTGGACGATGGTTTCACGGTTAAACCATTTCCATTCAAACCTTGCTTGGTTCTCACTTCTTTTTGTTGCTTTTACAGACTTCTATGTTCGTTCGGTATCTACCGGACTGTTCACTGACTTCCGATTCTTCTAAATCAACGTTCAAAGCACGTAAGCGACGGAGAGAAATATGACTGAGATTGAGCGCCACTCATACGACGTGGTTGTAATCGGCGCCGGTGGCGCTGGTTTGCGAGCCGCGGTTGAAGCGCGTGCAAGTGGCTTGCGGACGGCGATCATCTGCAAATCACTATTTGGCAAGGCGCACACCGTTATGGCTGAAGGCGGTATTGCCGCCTCAATGGGAAACGTGAACAGCAAGGACAACTGGCAAGTTCATTTTCGAGACACGATGCGTGGTGGGAAATTCTTAAATAACTATCGCATGGCTGAACTTCACGCGAAGGAAGCGCCAGATCGTGTTTGGGAACTCGAAACATATGGTGCGCTTTTTGATAGAACAGCAGAAGGAAAAATCAGCCAGCGAAACTTTGGTGGACACGAGTACCCTCGTCTGGCACATGTCGGAGACCGCACAGGTCTTGAATTAATCAGGGCGATGCAACAAGCAATTGTTTCTTTGCAACAGAAAGACGCAAAAGAATTTGGCGATGCAGAGGCACGCATCAAAGTCTTTGCAGAGACGACTATTACTGAAATCATCGTTAACGACGGCGTTGTTGCCGGGGCACTTGGTTACGTCCGCGAGTCAGGGCGTTTTGTACTTTTCGAAGCACCTGCAGTCATATTGGCGACTGGTGGAATTGGTAAATCCTTCAAAGTTACGAGTAACTCTTGGGAAGGTACTGGAGATGGCCACGCGCTCGCCTTGAAGGCGGGTAGTCGGCTTGTTGACATGGAGTTTATGCAATTCCATCCGACGGGCATGATTTGGCCACCGAGTGTTCGCGGATTGTTAGTGACCGAATCTGTTCGTGGAGATGGTGGCGTATTGACCAACTCTGAAAACCGTCGCTTTATGTTTGATTACATACCTGCCGTTTTCAAAGAAATGTATGCGGACACTGAAGAAGAAGCGGATCGTTGGTATAAAGATCAAGAGAACAACCGACGTCCACCCGAGTTGCTTCCGCGTGATGAGGTAGCTCGGGCCATTAACTCAGAGGTTAAAGCTGGACGGGGCTCGCCTCACGGTGGAGTCTTCTTGGATGTATCCAAACGTTTGCCCGCAGATGTAATTAAAAAGAAGTTGCCTTCAATGTGGCATCAATTCATGGAGTTGGCCGACGTCGATATTACAAAGACGGCAATGGAAGTTGGCCCCACGGCCCATTATGTGATGGGTGGGGTATTGGTCGACCCTGATACCGGTGCGGCAGATGGAGTGCCAGGGCTTTTCGCAGCAGGCGAAGTAGCCGGCGGTATGCACGGGTCTAATCGTCTCGGCGGAAACTCACTTTCTGACCTGCTTGTATTTGGCAGAAGAGCGGGTGCTGGAGCTGTTTCATATGTAACCTCACTGGGTGAGGCGCGCAAAGAAGCACCGGAGGCCAAAGTCGAACTAGCTATCCAAAGTGCACTTGCACCCTTTAAAAATGATGGCGGCCAAAACCCATACACGGTGCAACAAGAACTTCAGCAGACTACGAATGATTTGGTTGGCATCATCCGCACTGCGGACGAACTTCAAGCCTCCATCGTTCGCTTGGCTGAACTGAAGGATAAATTGTCGAAGATCACTGTCGAGGGGAACATCCAATTTAATCCTGGATGGCACCTCGCGTTAGATCTTGAGAACATGCTCCTTGTTGCTGAATGTATTGCGAAATCGGCTTTGATTCGTGAGGAGTCCCGAGGTGGACATACTCGTGAAGACTTCCCGAAGATGAGCAGTGAGTGGCGTAAGGTAAATCTGGTTTCAAAAGCCACCGACTCAGGTGTGCTAGTTGAAAAGCGCCCACTACCGAAAATGCCTCTTGAACTCTTATCGTTATTTGAAATTGATGAACTTAAGAAGTACCTCACTGAAGAAGAATTAGCCGAACTGAAGGGATCTCACTAATGAGTCGCATGGTGAAGGTTCGCGTTTGGCGCGGCGATAAGAATGATGGCGGGCTTAAGGATTTCAATGTTGAGGTGAACGAGGGCGAAGTGGTTCTCGATGTAATCCATCGAATCCAAGCCACTGAAGCACCAGACTTAGCTGTCCGGTGGAATTGCAAAGCTGGAAAGTGCGGGTCCTGCAGCGCTGAGGTGAATGGCCGTCCACGCTTGATGTGTTTGACTCGGATGAGCACGTTCGGTGAAGAGGAGACCATCACGGTCACTCCCCTTAGAGCTTTTCCGGTTATTCGTGACTTGGTCACAGATGTTTCGTTTAATTACAAAAAGGCCCTTGAAGTTCCGGCATTCGAAGGTCCCAAGGATCTCAAATTGGGCGAATATCGCATGAGCCAAGTGGACGTCGAGCGAAGCCAAGAATTCCGTAAGTGCATTGAATGCTTCCTTTGCCAAGACACCTGCCATGTAATCCGGGATCACGAAGAGAATAAAGAGGCGTTTGCTGGACCTCGGTTCTTTATTCGCTTAGCAGAGCTTGATATGCACCCATTGGACACACTGGACCGTCGCCGTGAAGCGCAGGAGAAGCACGGTCTTGGCTATTGCAATATCACCAAGTGCTGCACTGAAGTGTGCCCCGAGCACATTCACATCACTGATAATGCGATCATCCCAATGAAAGAACGAGTGGTGGATGTGAAGTACGATCCTGCTCGCTGGCTTGGAAGTAAGATTCGCCGTCGCGACGAAAGGGACTAGTTCTCAGATGAAACTAATTCTGCGTTGGATTGTTCTCTCAATTTCAATCTGGGTGATCGGTGCCATAGTCCCAGGTATTCATGTATCGGGAGGTCTTAAAACCTACTTTTGGATTGCGCTGATCTTCGGACTTATTAATGCAATTCTCGGAAACGTCATCAAAATCCTGACTTTCCCTCTCTCACTACTCACCTTCGGACTGTTCCTATTGGTGATCAATGCGGGGATGTTGGCTCTTACCGCCAAGTTGACTGCGAGTCTTACGGTGGATGGGTTTTGGCCTGCTTTTTTTGGAGCGCTCTTGATCTCATTGATCGGCCAACTGCTTGGCCGCTTGATTAAGAAAGCCAAACTCTGAACATTCACCGCGGCACCCTTGCAATGGTTGCCGCAGGCGGCATCGTAGGTTCCCTGGCGCGTTGGCTTTTGGCAGCGGCTTTACCCACGCATAATGATGGTTTTCCGCTGGCCACTCTGATCACCAATTATGTCGGATCTGTTTTTCTTGCGATTCTGATTGTGGTTGTTACTCATCACGAATCACCGAGATGGTGGTGGCGACCATTGTTGGGAACCGGTTTCTGCGGTGGGTTCACGACTTATTCTGCCTTCGCTGTTCAAGTGGAACAGTTACTTAATGATGGTCGATCAACCACTGCACTATTCTATGTAGTCGCTTCTCTTGTCGGCGGGTTCGCGATAACGGCCCTGGCTCTAGTTCTCTTTCGTCGTCGCTATTTGCTTTGGACAATGTCATGAAGGGGCTATTAATCGCCTTAGGTGCCGGAGTCGGTGCGCCGGCAAGATATTTGGTGGATCAAACTGTTCAGAAATTTCATGGCTCCGATTGGCCGTTGGGTACCTTGGCAGTAAACGTCGTCGGCGCATTCGTTCTTGGCTTAACAGTTGGATCGAGCACTACAACCACCTTGTTGGTGGGCACGGGGTTTGCTGGGACATTCACGACCTGGTCCACTTTTGCTGTCGAGTCGATCGCTCTCATGGAAGATCGTCGACATCACGTGGCTTGGCTCAGTATCGTCATGACTGTGTTATTTGGTATTCCTGCAGCTGCTCTCGGGCATTTTCTGGTTTCTTGATGGATGCCATTGTTATCGGTGCCGGCGTAGTTGGATCTGCTTGTGCGCTGGCATTAAGTGAAGCTGGTCTGAAGGTGCTAGTTATCGATCGTTCTACGATTGCTTCTGGCACAACCAGTGCTGGAGAGGGAAACATTCTCCTTTCAGATAAAGGACCAGGACCAGAATTGGTGTTGGCACAATATTCTCGCAATGCTTGGTTCGAAATATCCGAACGGATTGGTAACAGTTTCGAATTAGAACCAAAAGGCGGACTCGTAATTTCTCGAAGCGAACAAGGCGTGGCGAAATTGCAGAATTTTGCAATTGAGCAGAGATCTGTTGGTGTCGAAGCAGTCGAAATTGGATCAAAAGAATTGCATGAACTTGAGCCATATTTAGCGACTGATATTTCTTTCGGGATTCTTTATCCGCAGGATGCTCAGTGTCAACCAATGCTTTCTACCGCTCGAATGCTCAGAGCAGTACGAGACGCTGGTGGAACCGTGCGAGAACGTGAAACAGTTATCTCGATTTCTAGTGGCGAAAAAGGGCTCTCTGTACGCACGAATGTGGCTCTTTACACAGCGCCAGTTGTTGTGAACGCAGCTGGAACCTGGGCCGGTGAAATTGCTCGCCTTGCTGGCTCAGATTTGCCAATTGCGCCACGCCGCGGCTTTATCTTGGTGACAACCCCTGCTCCAAAATTGGTCGCACACAAAGTCTATGACGCCGATTATGTTGCCAATGTCGCAAGTGGTGATGCAGACCTTCAATCGAGCGCGGTAATAGAAGGCACAAAAAGCGGGACTATTTTAATTGGTGCCAGCCGTGAGCGAATTGGTTTTGATTCAACTCTTAACATTGAAATATTGCGCCAGCTGGCAAGACAGGCGATTTCACTTTTCCCACTTCTTGCCAAGGTCTCATTGCTGCGAACCTATTCTGGTTTTCGTCCATATGCACCAGATCACTTACCTGTTATTGGTGAAGACAGCAAGATATCTGGGTTGTATCACGCAGCTGGACACGAGGGCGCAGGTATTGGATTAGCACCAGGAACTGGCGAATTGATTTGTGCGGCAGTTATGCATCAAACACCCTTCATGGACCCAACGCCTTTTTCGCCGAAACGATTTGAGAGTGTTTCGTAATGAGCATTCGAGTCTTTTTAAATGGTCAGTCAATCGAAGCGGTAGAAGGTCAAAGTGTTGGCGCTTTTTTGCTTCAACAGAATGAGCGCATCACCAGAACTACTCGGTTCAATGAAAAACCTAGAGGTATGTTTTGCGGGATAGGGGTTTGCTTTGATTGTTTGATTACCGTCGATGGTCTAATCAACCAACGTGCCTGTATGACCAATATTAGAGACGGCATGTCTATTGAGAGTCAGCAAGGTTCGGGGATTGTGCAATGAGTGCTGAAATTTCTGAGCTAATTGTTGTAGTGGGCGCAGGTCCAGCTGGACTGTCAGCCACCACCGCTTTGATCAAAACTGGTGCTCGAGTCTTACTGATTGATGCCGGCGAACGACCAGGCGGACAATATTGGCGCCATAGTGCAGGTTCGCCATTCGCAGAAAAGCACGAAGAATTACGAATAGTCAGACATCCAAATGTTGAATACCTTCCTAACGCCAATGTCTGGGCAGCAACACATAGCAACGGTCTTTCGATACTCCACTTACTCATCAATGGAGAATCCGAAAGAAAGGTGAGCACCACGAAACTTATCCTTGCAACTGGAGCATACGATCGGTCAATCCCGTTTCCGGGATGGGATCTACCAGGAGTAATGACAGCCGGAGGTGTCCAGGCGTTACTCAAAGCCCAGAAAAGACTTGCGGGCAAGACTTTTGTGGTCGCTGGAACAGGACCATTTCTACTGCCGGTTGCTGTCGGATTGATTATGTCCGGTGCTGAGGTAAAGGCTATCGTTGAGGCGATTCCGCCAACAGCTTGGTTTACTAAACTTCGTGCCCTGGTATCTAGCGGAAATAAGTTAAAAGATTTCGGCACCTTTCAAAAGATCATCATCAACGCCAAGGTCAAGGTGCACTACAGCAGCGCGGTCATTGCAGCACACGGTGTTGACGGAGTGCAACGAGTAACGATGGCAAAGATCGATCGTGGCTTTAAGGTGAAATCTGGCTCAGAGATCGACATCGATTGTGATGTTCTTGCGGTGGGCTGGGGATTCACGCCAGACCCCTCCCTAGCCATTGCGTTGGGATGCGACACTCGAATCGAGTCGCGCGATGGTTCATTAGTAGTGGAAGTTGATGAGTACCAAATGACTTCTTTGCCAGGAGTTTATGCAGTGGGTGAAGCGACGGGTATTGGCGGTTCGGCGTTGGCTTTAACCGAAGGACGCATCGCAGCATCTCACCTGGCGAAAACCAGCGAATTGATGGATTCAACTAGCTTTACTTCGTCGTACAAGGCTTTGTCTGAAGAACGAAGAAAACAACAGATATTTGCTGATGCGTTGTTAGAGATATACCGAGTTGCAGATGGTTGGACATCATGGCAAAAGGATTCAACCATTCTCTGTCGCTGTGAAGAAGTTACTGTTGGCGATTTACGCGCAGCGATCAGAGAATTAGGCGTTACAGACAGCAAGAGTGCTAAGTCTCTCACTCGTACTGGGATGGGTATGTGTCAAGGGAGAATTTGCGGTCAGACGGTTGCTGAGTTCGTAGCCAGGGAGTGCAACCGCGAGGTCACAGCTGAAGACTTACGAGGTGGTTCGAAACGTCCGGTACTTACTCCGATCCCACTTGGACTTTTAGCTACCGGTAAAGGCGGAGAACCAAACTAGAAACCAAGCAAGTTCGCCATCCAACGCTCAATATCATCTGGATGCCGAGGCAACTTCTCGGTAAGCAAGCGATATCCATCTTCGGTCACGATGACGTCATCCTCGATTCGAATTCCAATACCGCGAAGTTCCTCTGGAAGAAGTAGATCATCAGCTTGCAAGTAGAGACCGGGTTCGACCGTAAGCACATGGCCAACTTCTAGGACACCATCTAGATATTGATCGGCACGCGCTTGGGCGCAATCATGTACATCCAGGCCGAGCATGTGTCCAGTCGAGCAAAGTGTCCATCTGCGGTGCAAACCCCACTCAGGGTCCAAAGACTCCTCTGCTGAAATTGGAAGGACCCCCCACTCGGCCAAGCCTTTTGCAATTACCTCTTGAGCCGCGCGATGAAAATCACGAAACTTTGCGCCAGGTTTGATCGTTGCCAGTGCTGCTTGTTGTGCTTCAAATACGAGTAAATAGATTTTCCGCTGTGCTTCGGTAAATTTTCCGCTGACTGGCAAGGTACGTGTTACATCTGAGGTGTATAGCGACTCCATTTCAACACCAGCGTCTAGCAATATCAGGTCACCGTCATTGACTTCACCATCGTTTCGAATCCAATGGAGAACGCAAGCGTGCGCACCGGATGCTGCGATCGTGTCATAGCCCAAGTCATTTCCTTCCAGTCGGGCTCGCGCATAAAACGCGCCCTCGACCACTCGCTCACCACGTGTTTGTTTTATTGCGGCAGGAAAGGATTTAACAGCGTCTTCAAAGCCGAGAATTGTTGCATCTACAGCTGCTTGCAATTCGGCAATCTCGTACTCATCTTTGATCAAGCGTGCGGCGCTAAGAAAAGATAGAAACTCAATTTCGTCATCGCTTACTGGAATTAGCGCATCCACTTTTGGATCTTGTCCACGCAAAACTAAAGATGCAGATCCATCAGACAGGAGGGCAGGAAGATCGTCGATGTGTCGGATTTCTAGCCCATACCTAGCATGCGCTTCACCACTGGTTGGACTCCGGCCAACCCAGAATTCACCGAAACGTCTGTCTCGAAAGAATTCATCAGTGTCGCGAGGTGAGCGCGGATGTAAATAGAGCCTTGCCTCGTGGCCGCCGTTATTGGGTTCCAAAACCAGGACGGTTTCGGACACTGCTTCGCTTCCGATTCCGGTTAGCCAAGCGAAGGCCGAATGGGGTCTAAACCGGTAATCACTGTCGTTGGCTCGAACCTTGAGAATTCCGGCTGGGATGACCAAGCGAATCCCGTCGTATTGTGCAGAGAGTTTTGCTCGACGGGCTGCCGTCCACGAAACGCTGGCATGTGGCAAGAGCCCCTTATGTTCGGTCTCGGCCCAACCTTCTTTCATGAAATCTGAAAGGCGAGTGCTCACCGGCAAGTCGTGGGTTCCGACATTGAGTTTCTTGGTCATGGCTCTCCTGAAGTTGTTCGCCGTTAGAGGGCATAACTTACGCCGCTTGACTTACCCCGGCAGTAATATATTACTCTCTTACCATGACTCAATCTCTGAACCATCCTTGGCAGGGCGTCCTTACCGCCACCGCGACTCCATTCACCACCGATTTATCGGTTGATTACGACCGGTATCAGGAACATGTTGCTTGGTTGGCAGCCAATGGCACTCAAGGTGTTGTGGTGAACGGGTCGCTGGGCGAATACCAAGTTCTTACCCCTGAAGAGCGCGGCCAGATGGTTAAGGCCGCGGTGGAGGCCGCGCCAACGGGCTTCAACGTGGTGCCAGGGGTGGGCGCCTATGGGGCAGCTGAGTCACGTCGCTGGGCCGAGCATGCAGCAAACCTCGGTGCCAAGGTAGTCATGTGCTTGCCACCCAATGCCTACCGGGCATCAGATGAGGAAGTGGTTGCTCATTTCAAAGAGGTTGGCAAGGTCGGTATCTCTTTAATTGCCTATAACAATCCCTTTGATACCCGAGTCGATCTCACTGCTCGGTTGCTTGCTCGAATTGCCGACGAAGTGCCAAACGTGGTTGCCGTTAAGGAATTCACGGGCGATGTGCGCCGAGTCTGGCAGATCCATCAACATGCTCCGAGACTGGATGTTTTAGTAGGTGCTGACGATGTTTTGCTGGAACTTGCAACAGGTGGAGTATCAGGTTGGATTGCTGGCTTCCCCAACGCACTACCTCGCGAGTCCGTCGACCTTTACAACCTCGCGGTCGCTGGCAAATTCGTTGAAGCTAGAGAGGCGTACGCTGCAGTTCATGATCTCTTTACCTGGGATTCGCGAAAGGAATTCATTCAGGCCATCAAGCTCACGATGGACTTGGTTGGTCGTTACGGTGGACCAACCCGCCTTCCACGTCTGCCTCTTCCAGAAGTGGAAGACAAGCAGTGTCGAATTGATGTGGCCCGCGCGCTCGCGTTCTACGGACGATAAAAATGTCTAGTGTCACTCGGCTTATTCATACGGTCGAATCTCACACCGAGGGCATGCCCACTCGAGTTGTTGTCGGAGGTGTTGGAGTAATTCCGGGTAAAACAATGTTCGAACGACGTGCTTACTTCATGGAAAACATGGACGAACTGCGGACTCTCCTTATGTATGAGCCACGTGGTCACTCAGCGATGAGCGGTGCAATCTTGCAACCAGCAACGCGCGACGACGCCGATTGGGGAGTTCTGTTTATCGAAGTTTCGGGCTGTCTACCAATGTGCGGCCACGGAACGATCGGGGTTGCAACAGTCTTAGTAGAGACTGGAATGGTTGAGGTCGTCGAACCGATTACAACTGTTCGTTTGGATACTCCCGCTGGCTTGGTCGTGGTTGATGTAGCAGTTGCCAATGGAAAAGCTTTAAACGTAACTCTGACGAATGTTCCTTCATTCTCATATGCACTGGATCAGACCGTCGATGTGCCTGGGTATGGAAAGATTCAATACGACATCGCCTATGGTGGAAATTTCTATGCCATCGTTCCAGTCGAAAGAGTCGGTCTCACGATCGCACCGGAAAATGGCGGCAAACTGCTTGCTGCTGGGCTAGCTATTTCAAATGCGATAAATGAGCAGAATCGCCCGGTCCATCCGGAGAATCCCGAGATTGCCATCTGTCACCATGTTGATTTCATTGCACAGGGCGATGAGGGTCCCCTTCATTGGCGAAACGCAATGGCAATTCATCCTGGATGGTTTGATAGATCACCTTGTGGCACAGGTACTAGTGCCCGATTGGCTCAAATGGTCGCACGTGGACAATTTCATGATGATGATGTTTTAGAAAACGAATCCTGGATTGGTTCGCGTTTCTCTGGGCGTATTGTTAACCGAACTAAAGTTGGTTCCTTTGATGCCATAGTTCCTGCGATAACCGGTCGCGCGTGGATTACTGGAACTGCTCAGTGGCGACTTGATCCGACCGATCCATTTCCTGCTGGTTTTCTTGCTTAGAGAGGCATAACGTGACCACCCGAATTATTAGTACTAGCCCGCAAGACCCCAGCGACGTAGTACATGACGCGGATATCTTCACACCTGCTCAAGTCGCTTCAGTTGCCGCACTTGCACGTGATGCGCAGAGGGGATGGGCAAGTAACGCCTTCGCTCGAGCCAACGCACTTCGCGAAAGTGCGAATGCATTGAGAGCTAAGAGCGCCGAAGCAGCAGCACTTATTGTTCGTGAAGTAGGCAAGCCAATAGTTGAAGCTAGAGGCGAAGTTGCAAGAGCCATTGCAATTCTCGATTATTACGCGCAAGCAGCGCTGGATCCAATAGGTGAGGTAATTCCGCCTTCAGTGCCAGGACTACTTGTGTCTACTCGAGAAGCGCATGGGATTGCCGGTCTCATTACGCCATGGAATTTTCCAATTGCTATTCCAATCTGGAAAGCCGCACCAGCACTTTCAATGGGCAATGCCGTCATCATCAAGCCGAGTGAGTACGCGATTGGCTGTGCACGATTTTTAGAAGAACTATTTGCAGCCACGTTACCCGCCCACATCTTTACCGCATTGCCTGGGTTGGCCGAAACAGGGCAAGCAGTAATTGCAAATTCTGATGTTGTGTCCTTCACGGGGTCAGCCTTAGTTGGGGCGAAAGTAGTTGCTGCTGCTTCTAGCATTGGGATTCCGGTACAGGCAGAAATGGGTGGACAGAACCCAGCCATTGTTTTGCCAGACGCTGATCTTCAACTAGCCGCTACGCATCTGTCACAAGCGGCTATGGGATTTGCTGGACAGAAGTGCACTGCTACTCGTCGAATCATTGTCGTTGGCGATCAAAGCCGAGTTGATGAAGTTAGTGAAGCATTGATTGCGGCGATCGAGGGCTTAGCTCCTGAAGATCCAAACAAGGAAGGTGTTCTGGTCGGCCCACTAATCCATTCAGGAGCGCGTGATACTTTTCTGGCTGCTGCTAAACAAGCCGTCAGTGCTGGTGGAAGATTATTAACTGGTGGACAGTCCTTAGATCGTGATGGGTGGTTTGCAAAACCAGCTCTCGTATCAGGATTAGCTTTGGATCATCACCTAATGGTTGAAGAGACGTTCGCTCCTTTGGCCACAGTTGTGGGAGTGAAAGATGTTGCAGGTGCAATTGAACTGGGAAATTCCGTTCGATTTGGTCTAACCGCAAGTGTTCATGGACGGGATTTGGAAGCACTTCTTAGAGTCGCTCGTGAATTGAAAACCGGGATGGTAAAGATCAATACGCCGACCGCCGGTGTCGATTTTCACGCACCATTTGGAGGGACCAAAGATTCTTCGTATGGCGCGCGTGAGCAAGGCAAAGATGCACTTCGCTTTTACTCAATAACCCGGACGATCACCATCGGAGCGGGTACCAGAGTTTTCGAATAGGGAGTCGAGTCAGCCATGAACGCAAATACACAGGTACCAGTCCCAATTAATGAACCGGTAAAATTGTATGAGCCGGGCTCTGTTGAAGCATTGGCTCTGGCCAATGAGATTCACGCCTTGCGTGTCGGCAAGCGTGAGATTTCATTAGTGATTAACGGGAAACATAGCAAAGGCCATGGCGCGACCTTCAAGATCGTTGAACCGCACAATCACAAACACGTGCTTGCGGTTTCTCAAGGCGCGAGTGAAACCGATGTTGTAGACGCCATAGCGGCGGCCAAAGCGGCTGCACCTAAATGGCGCGACCTTCCGTTCGATGAGCGAGCTGCAGTTTTTCTAAAAGCTGCAGACTTGCTGGCCGGACCATGGCGCTACAAATTGGTGGCGGCAACAATGCTCGGGCAATCAAAGACCTGCTACCAGGCTGAGATAGATGCCGCCTGCGAATTGATTGACTTCTGGCGATTCAATGTGGATTTTGCACACAAAATTCTGAGTGATCAACCGATTTCTTCACCTGGCATTTGGAATCGGAGCGAATACCGCTCCCTTGAAGGGTTTGTCTACGCGGTTACTCCATTCAATTTCACGGCCATTGGAGGCAATCTCCCGACAGCCCCTGCCTTGATGGGAAATACGGTTATTTGGAAGCCTGCTCACACCCAGATGCTTGCTGCATCAATCACGATGGATCTACTGCAAGCAGCCGGCTTGCCTGACGGTGTCATCAATTTAGTGCCCGGAGATGCGGCGCTTATTTCTGATGTAGTGCTCTCTGATCCTGATCTTGCCGGAATCCACTTCACCGGTTCCACTGCGGTTTTTCAAAAGATCTGGGCAACAGTCGGCAATAACATTCACAACTATCGAACTTATCCTCGCTTGGTCGGGGAGACGGGTGGAAAAGACTTTATCTTCGCTCACCCGAGTGCGGACGTCGACGTTTTACGTACGGCGATGATTCGGGGCTCTTACGAGTACCAAGGCCAGAAGTGTTCGGCATCATCCCGTGCTTATGTACCGGCTTCACTGTGGGCTGTCATGAAGGATGAGTTGATCTCAGCGGTTAATGAGTTATCTGTTGGGGATGTCTCTGATTTTGGCAATTTCATGGGAGCAGTTATTGACGCTCGTGCTTTTGCTCGCTTGAGTTCGGTTCTAGAAATGACCGACAAGGATCCAACTATCGAAGTTCTAGCCGGTGGCACTTGTGATGATTCGGTGGGCTATTTTGTTCGTCCAACCCTGGTGACTTGTACAGATTCGAAGCACGAAGTTTTCACAAATGAATACTTCGGACCATTTCTAGCGGTTTATGTTTATGACGATAAGCAATACGAAAAAGTTCTTGCCCAAATGGAGTCGGTGGCTTCATATGCACTTACTGGTGCTTTCATTGCTACTGATCGCCTAGCAATTGATCACGCTTCGAAGGTATTGAGATTCGCCGCTGGTAATTTCTATATTAATGACAAGCCAACTGGTGCCGTCGTCGGGCAGCAGCCGTTTGGTGGTGCCCGAGGATCTGGAACTAACGACAAAGCTGGTTCGGCCCAGAATCTTCTTCGATGGACAAGTGCGCGATCTATCAAGGAAACCTTGGTGCCAGCAACAAACCATCTGCACCCACACCAAGGGTTGTAAAAGATAAAGATGTTGTTAGCTGGCCAGAACCAATCGACGTTACGAGAGCGTCTCGTCGCTGACGTTAGAGCCTCGATCATCGCTGGGCATATGGCGCCAGGAGAAGTTTATTCGGCACCGGTGATTGCGACTCGCTATGAAGTCTCGGTGACTCCAGTTCGAGAGGCGCTTCTTGATTTGGTGAAGGAAGGACTCTTAGCCCCGGTACGAAATAAAGGGTTCAGAGTTGTGCAACCTTCAGAATCTGATTTAGATGAAATTGCCCAGGTGCGAGATCTTCTTGAGCCTGCCGCAGTTGCTCAGGTAGCCCGAAGCGCTACCAGGGAACAGTTGGTCCAACTTCGAGCACTTGCCTCTGAAATTACCAAATATGCAAAGCAAGGCTCGATAGCTGAGTACCTACAGGCTGATCGAAGTTTTCATCTTGCAGTTATTGAGGCAACAGGAAACTTGAGGTTGCTGGAAATCATTGCCCAACTCCGGAGCCAGGCAAGACTTTTTGGCTTACAGAAAATCGTGGAGGCTGGCCAACTTGAAGCCAGTAGCCACGATCACGACGACCTTTTAGCTGCAATTGAGGCTCATGATCCTGATCGAGCCGAGGCCATAATGCGGGCGCACTTGGGTCACGTACGTACAGATTGGCGTTAGAGCGCGCCTACCGCTTCAACTAGCCGGTCGAGATCAGCGGGCGTGTTGTAATGCACAATGCCGGCGCGGATCGCACTTCCACTATCACGAATGCCCAATGCAGCAGTTGCTTCCCAGGCATAGTTGTGACCGTTCCAAACATTGATCTGGTTTTGATCAAGATATTTGGCTACTTCGTGAGGGGTGTAGCCACTGACGTTGAAGTAAGCCGTTGGAGTCTTGTCACTTGCTCGACCGTAAACAGTAACTTTTGGCAATGCGCGCAATTCTGCGAGCATTCGCTGCCCTTCACTCTTTTGCTGATTCGCTACTGCGTTCATTGAATGCAGGATTCGTTCACGTCGCGAACCAGTTGCGCCATCATCCAAGGATGCCAAGTGGTCTACTGCAGCAATTACGCCAGCCAAGTCAGCAAATGGGAGCGTTCCCAACTCGAACCGGTTTGGCGAAGTATCCGCAGATGATGCGAGCTTCTTTGGGTGAATTGTTTCTAGCAGTGTGGGTGATGCCGTAAGAGCTGCGATGTGGGGTCCTGCCCACTTGTAGGCACTAGTGGTGTAGAAGTCGGCTCCAAGTGCTTGCATATCGGTTGGCAGATGTGGCGTTGCATGTACCCCGTCGACGTACATCAATGCCCCAAAATTATGAGCAATCTTCGCGATGTTCGCGACATCTGGCTTAGTACCCAAAATATTGGATGCAGCAGTGACGGCGACCAACTTCGTCCGTTCCGTGATGAGAGAGTGATATTGATCGACGGGCAGGTCACCTGTTATTGGATCGATAAGCGCCCATTTGATGTTTGCCCCTGCGCTTTCTGCAGCTTGAATCCAAGGTCGCACATTTGAATCGTGATCCAACTGGGAAATGATTACCTCATCTCCCGATCCCCAAGTTGAGGCTAGAGTTCGGGAGATGCGATAGGTAGCACTCGTGGAACTGGGTGCAAAGAAGACGCCATCTGGTTGGCCACCGACCAGATCAGCGATAGCCAATCTGGCGGCTAGGACGATTTCATCGCTATATCTCGAGGCGGCAAAAGCTCCGCCTGAATTGCCAATGCCGTGACGGTAGGCATTCGAGATTGCCTCTATCACGCTGGTCGGCAATTGAGTGCCGGCGGCGCCATCCAGCCAGACTTGGTTTCCGGTGAGTGCTGGATATTGGGTGCGGATCACTGCAGGATCGAAGGTCATAGCTGAACTTTAGGCGCTCTTTTGCCCTAATCTCTGCGCGGGCAGTAACCTGACCCTGGCTTGGAGGCGTCGCCTAGTCCGGTCTATGGCGCCGCACTGCTAATGCGGTTTGGGTCAAAAGCCCATCGAGAGTTCAAATCTCTCCGCCTCCGCCATTTTTCTCCCCATTTCCGCCGAGCGGCGGGGTTGCTCACCTCGAGCGGCGCCTTGCCTCACCTCGAGTGGCGCCTTGCCTCACCCTGGACCTTGATCTGACTCACATAACACTCGAAACCATCACGGGGAGTAGTAAGTTCCTTGATT